>Ga0209454_1000010_pt1 | contig 184279 bp, 105 predicted proteins | sample WorMetHERISLAND1_2_FD_187400 | JGI IMG/M metagenome (GOLD analysis project Ga0209454, IMG submission 187400) | Marine gutless worms symbiont microbial communities from Max Planck institute for Marine Microbiology, Germany - Olavius geniculatus... | ecosystem: Host-associated > Annelida >... | reverse complement strand
AGTCGACCTGAATGGTTTGTCCAACCTTCACTGTTCCCCCCGAGAGCGGCGCCATGATGCGGGCGGTTGGCGGCGTGTTTTTGAAGATACGGATGAGTCTTGAGTTCGTGGCAGCGTTGGCGCCGCGGGACGTGTGAACCACGGCATGGAAGGCTTTGCCGGTCTCGGCTGTTGAGATTGAACCCAGCTTGCTGTCCAACCGCCAGATTTCAAAAAAGTGGGTTTTGGTTTGGCCGAGGCCGGCCGGCAAGGTTCGCTTTTCGAAATGGGGAAAGCGGGCTTCACCGACCAGTGCGCCGTCCAGAAAAAATTCCACAAATGAAATCCCGCTGGGATCGATCATAGTCCCCACATCCCGGGCCAATTGATAACGGATCGGGCTTTCCTCGACATAGCGCGCCAATTCCTGCGGTTTTTCGATCACCGGCTGAGGAATGGAAATTTGGGGTTTGGAGTTGACCTGAACCGAATGGGTGGCAGACTCACCCAGCTGGCCGGCCGTGTCCATGGCGATTGCTTTGAACCCAAAGGTTTGGTTGGCCAGATCCTCGGTGATATCCATCGTCAGCTCATAGGGCGCCCGGTTGCGCACGGCCACCACCGCATCGACCAGCAAAAAGCGGACTTCTTTGATGCCGGCATCGTCGGCAGGATTAGTGCGAAGTATCAATTGTCCCCCGACGTTGACCCGGCCCGGGGCCTGCAGGCTGACAGTCGGTTGGGCATCCATGGCGGCAATGGGAATGTTCAGGGAGATATTCGACCGGGGCAATGTCACCGCCAGGTAAAGGGGGTCGTCCTTCGGAATTGCGGCTCTGGCCAGCAACCCGTGCTGCGGGTCCAGATCTAGAATTCCGGCCGCCTGATTGGCTGGTTGATATTCCAGATCAGACAGGACGCTGATTTCGCTTTGACTCTGATCGTCGAATACCGCGACGATCCGGGGCAGCGGGAAGCGGGTGTTCAGCCGTTCGAGAACCCAGGGCTCGCCGTCAGCCAAGCCTGCAACTTTCAGCTCGACAAGTTGCTTGGTGGGATTGACTTCCACCGGCACCGCCACCGGATCCAGGCCCGGGTAACTGACCTGGATGGCAACTTGTTGACCGCCGGTCTCGGCCAGGGGAGAGACAATGCCGGCCTGCGAAACCGAGACCAGATCCGGGTGGGATGAAGCATAGGTGACTCCCCGACCGCGTCCCGGCAGGTCGGTGACCCCACGGTACTGAAATTCCACCACCGGGCTCAAGGTGACGGATTCCAGCAAGTTGGTGAATAGGATCCGTTCCTGGCGAACCGTCAGACTCAACGCTTCTTCGATTACATCCTCGCCGGTAAATACAATTTTAGATACCGAGCGCTGGTTGCCGGACGCATCCACGGCCACCAGGTCCACCAGCACCACGCCGTCATGGGCGATGGTGTCCGGATCCAGTTCGTAATTGAGCGGCAGCGACAGCTGATACTGCCCCTGGGCCGTGGGCCGGAATACCTTACGGGTGCCGCCGGTATCGACAAAGGCGTTTTGACGGACCTGAGCCACCACGCCGCCCGCGCTTCTCAGGTCCGAGGCCTTCAGGCCGGTCAGCGACATGCCGACGTACTGCAGGTCGACATTATCCCGGGCAGTGGCGCTGACCCGGATGTGCTGCCGGTTGCCACTGGTAGTCAACTGAATCCCCTCGAAATTCAGCTCAGCCGGGGTGGTTTCATAATAGAATTCTTCCGTGTAGGTCTGGATTGAATCATCGTTGAAACGCAGCTGAATCTGTGGGTGAAAACGCCACTGGCCTTCCTCCATGGTGTCGCCGGCGGCCGCAAAGGAATATCGGCAACCGTCCGGTACGCCGGCCAGCGGAGTGAATTCGGCCGGAGCCAGAGTCAGTTGGACCTGGGCCGCGGAAATATCAATGCTCTGAATATCCCGGCAGTCGTCAATCTCAGCAACAAATTCAGCTTGCGGCTGCCCGTCGGTCAGCACGCTGTCTGTCCGGATATTGATATTGACTTCGGCCAACGCCATGGACCAGCCGATCAATACCGTGAGGATGGCCAGCCCGGAATTGATCCAAAGCGAGCGTTGTTGCATTTTCCAAAAACCAGCGGTTTTCAATTGCTCCCCCTTTGTTCGGAAAAAGTTGCGGATAATTCGAACCCGCGCGATTCGGCTTGAGCGGCCCCGGAACCATGGGCGCCATCCATCAGCACCGGGCTTTTTTCAGATGTTCGATGTAAACCGAATTTTGCGGCAGGTTGTCTGAAATGGGTTGTGAAATGCGGAATGGTGAACCGTGCATCGATAATACCGATGCGAATCGGTAGCGGAGAAGAGATTTTTTGACCGGGTAAGCGGAGGCACCTCACCCTATCCGTGGCGGCGGCTATATCAAATAGGTATGGATATCCTCCTTTAAAAGCCGGCATGGTTCAGTCCCCCCGACGCTCCCCCGTAAAAATGCGCCGTTTAGCAGTAGCTGAGTATTGGTGCCGACTTCAGGTTATTATGCAATGTCATCGTAAACTACACAATCATCCCTTGGTAAACTTTTTCCCCCAAAAAAATTGTCAACCATGCGAAGTAGCGGGCATGTTGCCGCTTTGCTTTATGCCGTTGTGCATAACCGGGCACTCAAATCAAGCTCTTCAGAAATCAATGCCTTCAACCAATAGGCCGCGCACACTATAGAAGAAGACAGTAAAAAAAGCAATACATGATTGCTAGTTATTTTGACTGTTTCCGTGTAAAAGTGTATTAAAAAAATTATTGGATTAGTTGCCCGAGAATCCGGTAAGTAGAATAGTGAAGGCGGCTGTCGATTATGTTTATTATTATAACCTTCTGATATAAATTAGTTTATTTATAATACTGCGGTCCGGATAGTTCAGGAAAATTGTGATGTTGAACGGGTGACTGCGGGAAGATATAAGAATAAAAACCTTCGAAATTTTTTAAAAAGTTTTTTAAGTTTTGCTCCTAGAATTGGATTTCATTGCTAGACAATTTAACTTATAGTAAAATAAAGTAAAATTTTGTAAAGCTTTGTATTTTAAAAGTTTTAGCGATTGGGCGAAATATTATTGTCGAATTTGAGTCTGTACAAGTTGTCTTTTATTTTAAAAAGTTAAAAATTGTAAAGTAAAGTAAAATAGCGAAAAACATGTTATTACCTGCATAACCGGTTTGCCAAAAAAGTAAAATATTTTGAAAAAAATAACTCTTTTAGCAAGGCATTATAAATTGAATGCCTCCTTGCGCCCGCTATCCGAACTGAACTTAGTTCTCATGCAGACACCTCAGATGACGGAAGACAGAAGACAGAGGACAGAGGACAGAGGACAGAGGACTGCGGACGGAAGATAAATGCCCCCCTTCAGCTTGCAGGCTCCCGGAAGGCAGGCAGAAGACAGACGGGGTATGTGAATTACAGGTGTCATGGGCTAAAGGACAGGGTGTTGGAGAACAGAGGGTGACAGAGGCCTATAGCCCGCCTTGCCCGTAAGGCTTCCTTCTGTCGGTTGGTTATGGGAGCTAGGTCCGCAGAACGATGCGCCGCGGTGGGTACACAAAAGTAAAGGCAGGGCGATAGTCAACCCTGCCTCGGTTTATTGGTGATATGACACTTTCGGGTGATCAGCTTTTATTTGCGGAATAACTTCTTGCGCCCAACAACCGCCAACCCGAGCAGGCCGGCACCAAGCAGCAGCATGGTGGCCGGTTCCGGAGTTGCCATGACCGGTTGCAGAATTGCGATGGTGTCATTTTCCAGCCTGACGTTGTCAAACTCCACGCCTACCCAAGAATCGTCACCCTTCTCGGGGTTGCGTCCCAGATTGATTAACCGAATCCCCAGAAGCTGACCCACAAGGCTGTCATTGAAATTCTCCGGATCATAAGTGTACTCAACGGTGGAAGTGGCCCACTCACGCCAGTCCGGATGCAACGTGTTGTTGTCCTGGGCGATAACGGTATCGCCGGCCAACAGTTGGACCTTGTAGCCGGAAAAGTAATAATACCAGGAATTACCAATATCGACGGTCAACGTATATTGTTTGCCGGCCGCGAACTCCCAGTCCAAGGTCTGCTCAAGCCCTACCCAACTCCAGCCCCGGTAGGGTGCCTCCGTATACGCCACATTCCGGCCCTCTGCTGCAAATCGACCATCGGGCTGGGCGTCGAAATCTCCGCCTGTAACCCACCATGCCCCCACATTCCCATCACCGTAACCAATCTGGGTCCAGCCGGGCGGGGCGTCGGAGGACCAATCGTCCGGATCTGTGTAGTATGGTTCCTCAAACCCGGCGTTGACAATCGGCACTGGTGTCGCCCGGGCATCACCGACGGTAAACACAACGGCAACAGCCAACAATACTGCAGTAAGAACACCTGTCCTTCCAAACATGATCTGCCTCCCATATATATCTATATAACTATCTGCCAACCCTCCCAAGCATGCAAAAATCGTGCAGCCTACCTAAACCCGCCTGAAATGGTGTTATTGACAGTATATTCAGCCGAATAGAATAAGTCGCAGGGTCTCCACGTTCTTATCGTTGTGAAATACGTTTCCTATATATTGGGGAAAAAAATTCATAGTGTGAAATATTTTTCATAGGTTTGATATTTAGCGATCCCCCCTTGACTATAGGGCTTGGGGGACATTCCTCGGATCTACGGTTTGAAATGATGATTTTATCTGATAGATGCTGGACGTGCCTTTAGGCGGTCTCGATGTTGAAAATAACAAACATTGTTGCGCCGCATTTTCAACAGAATCTCACCCAAAAAAAACTGAATTCAGTCTCGCCCGGGCAGTCGCAAAACGTTAAAAACCATCTGCCGAAAACGATTAAAAAAAATTACATTTTGACCTAAAGTTAGAGCAAGTTATGCCGATTTAACTCGCAGTACTTACCGGTAGGCTGAAAACACACCTCCGCAGAGTTGGATATACCTGTTGTTCACATTTTTCAGGTTCAAGCGGGATAGCGGGAGGAACGAAGAACATCGGCGCTTTGCGTTCGGTGGTTTTCGAATTGGCAAATAACCCCGAAACATTAACTCATACCAACAAACAAAAAAAGGAAGATTTACCGATGAAAAAGATTTTTGTATGTTTACTGGCAGTTTCACTGGTCCTTTCATTTTCCGGTGCCAGCATGGCAAAAAGCTATGCCGGCAAGAAAGTGTTGTTTATCGATTCCTACCATGAAGGCTATGCCTGGAGCGACGGTATTACCAAAGCTGTCAAGCAGTCCTTAAATGGGACGGGCGTCGATCTGAAAGTGATCCGCATGGATACCAAACGGAATAAAACCGTCGAGTTCAAAAAAGAGGCTGCATCCAAAGCCAAGGCCGTTATCGAAAGCTATCAGCCGGATGTGGTCATTGCCGCCGATGACAATGCCTCCAAATTTCTGATCGTACCCTATTACAAGGGCAAAGACCTGCCCTTTGTATTCTGCGGTGTCAACTGGGATGCGTCCGGATACGGATTCCCGGCCAAGAATGTCACCGGTATGGTGGAAGTCGCCCCCGTGACCCAGCTGCTGGACCATCTCAAGGGCTATGCCCAAGGCGATCGGATCGGATTCCTCGCGCCGGATATACTGACCGCCAAAAAAGACCACAAAAACTACAGCAAGGAACTCGGTAGCAAAATGACCCCGTACTTTGCCAAGGATTTTGAGGACTACAAAAAAGGATTTTTGAAAATGCAGAATGAGGTCGACGTACTCCTGCTGGGCAGCGACGGCGGCCTTTACAAAGAGCACGCCGCTGAAATGAAGGCTTTTATTGAAGCCAACACGAAGATCCCGACCGGCAGCACCCATGATTTTATGGCCGACTATTCACTGGTCGATTATGCCAAGCTCGCCGAGGAGCAGGGTGATTGGGCAGCCATGACGGCCCTGAAGATTTTGGACGGCACCTCTCCCGACGCCATTCCGGTGGTTAAAAATGAAAAAGGTAAACTGATTATCAACACCAGAATTGCCAAAAAACTGGGCGTGGAAATTCCATTTGAAATTCTGGAATCGGCCGACAACATAATCGAATAACCTGATCGCTCGAACAGCTGCCGGGAGAAGGCTGGGCCGAAAACGGCCCAAACCTTCCCCGGCATCCTGCCGATCCGGGTCCGCTGATCCGACCCGATGTAATAATGATCGATGGAAATAATACAAAAAGCTAAAGGTACGCAGTGATGAAACTAAGTCTGAGAAACAGATTCCTACTTCCGACTCTGGCCCTGATCATAATGGGGATGGTTTTTTCAACCGCTGTCAGTTATATCAAATCAAAAAACGCCTTAACGGCGGCCATAAATGACCAGATCAGCCAGGTGGCGCAATCGACATCCAGGCAGATGGACTCCTGGATCGTAGACCGCCGGCGGGATGTCAACAGCTGGAGCAGCCAGAAGCTATTCCAGACGGCGGTTCAGGATTCGTTTGTGGGCAAGTCCGCCCGCAAATCCGCCAATAAACTGTTGGCCGGGTTGAAGGACGAATACAAGTATTATGAAAATATCTGCATCACCAATGCTGCCGGTGATATTCTGGCGGCCGCGGATCAGACCGCGGTCGGCAAGGTAAACATCAAAGATCGCAAATATTTTCAGGAGGCCCTCAATGACCAGCTCGCCATTTCGCCGGTGCTGAAAAGCCGGGGCAGCGGCAACCCCACATTTGTGGTGGCGGCGCCGATCAAAAAGAAGGCCGATATCCTGGGTGTTTTTTTGAGTGTCATTGACCTGGCCTCCTATAACCGTGAGTTCATCGACGCGATTAAAGTCGGTCAATCCGGCTATGCTTTTGTAATTGACGGCGAAGGCCTGATGTTGGCGCATCCCAACGCGTCCAATATCCTGCAGTTGAATTTAACTGAATATGATTTCGGCCGCCAGATGACCACTCAAAAAAATGGATTAATCGAATACAATTTTGAGGGAATTGATAAAATTGTGGCTTTCAGCCAATCCCAGCAGCTTGGCTGGATCGTAGGTGTTGGTGCGGTCAGCAGCGAATTGCTGGCGCCCGTCAAGAGCCAGGGATACCTCAACCTGGCTGTGGTCGGCATTGTCGTGTTGCTGGCGATCGTTGTTATCCTGCTGGTGGTTCAATCGATTGTCAAACCGATCAATGTCATGGTCGCCGATCTGACCCAGGCCACCGATCAGGTCAGTTCAGGGTCCGGTGAAGTCTCCTCCGCCAGTCAACAGCTGGCCGATGGTGCCTCCCGGCAGGCGGCCTCCATCGAGGAAACCTCTTCATCGCTGGAAGAGATGTCTTCGATGACCCGGCAAAATGCCGAGCATGCCGACCAGGCCCGGACCATGATGGCGGAAGCCGGTCAATTGGTGGAAAACGTCGACCGGAAGATGACGGACATGGTCGATGCCATTGACGAGATCAGCCGGTCGAGTGAAGAAACCGGCAAGATTATCAAAACCATCGATGAAATCGCGTTTCAAACCAATCTGCTGGCCCTGAATGCGGCCGTGGAAGCGGCCCGGGCCGGAGAGGCCGGCGCCGGTTTTGCCGTGGTGGCCGATGAGGTTCGCAACCTGGCCATGCGGGCGGCCGATGCGGCCAAAAACACCTCGCTGTTGATCGACAACACCATCAAGGCGGTGCAAAGCGGAAGCGAGCTGACCCAATCCACCCGGGAAGCCTTTCAGGAAAACATGGAAATCGCCAAAAAAGCGGGTGAGTTGGTCGAAGAGATTGCCGCCGCATCCACCGAGCAGGCTCAGGGAATCGAGCAGGTCAACAAAGCCGTCTCGGAGATGGACAAGGTGGTGCAGCAGGTGGCCGCTAATGCTCAAGAATCCGCCGCCACCTCGGAGGAGATGTCCGCCCAATCCCAGCAGATGAAAAGTATCGTCGACGGTCTGGTCGGTCTGATTGATGGAAGCTCCAGCCGGGCTGCCAAACCGGAAACCCCCAGGATTAAATCATCCGTGACCGTGCCTGCGGAATTCCCGCGGTCCTCGAAACCAAAAAGTGCCGTGCCTGCTTCTCGAGTAGCCAAACCTGAGGAGGTGATTCCGCTTGGTGATGATGATTTCAGTGATTTTTAAGCAACGGGCATTGTAAAATCAGCAGCAGGGAAAGGCCCAACCAATGGAGGTGATGTAATCTAACCGTTTGATCGGTTTGAGCCTTTCCCCATGCCTTGATTCAGATTGATGCTTTAACCGCCGGAAATTAGCAGATTTAATATCCTTCAATTGAATTATACCCGAAAGTCCAAAAAATGCCGACAGTATCTGAAACGATCACTGCAGCGGCGTTCCTTTTCAAGTCCCTTGTCCTCGATGCGCATGACATATCCTTTCTGCGGCTGGTATGTTACGTGGTGGTTGTAAATTTCAACCTCCACCAGGGGGTTAATATTCAATTAAGATTTTAAATGATATGCCAATATTATTTAGTGCCGCTTTTGAAGGTTATTCAGAATCCCGCCATTGACAGGGAATTGGTGCCTGGCAAATACGGCTTGGAATGGAGTTTTACGCATCCCGCAACCCATAAGGTGGTACGATATGGCCCGAATATTAATTATCGATGATGAACAGATTCTGTGCGCGTATTTGAGCAAATTATTTCGTACCCACCAGCATGAGGTGGTCTTTGTACATACCCTGCAAGAGGGCAGCGCGATTCTGTCCCGGGAGAACTTCGATGTTGTATTTCTGGACGTGGGACTTCCCGACGGCAACGGGCTGGCCGAGTTGATGCAGCTGCGGGAGGCGCCGTCGGCACCCGAAATAATCATCATCACCGGTTTGGCGAATCGGAAAGATGCCGAGGCGGCAATCAAAAGCGGGGCGTGGGATTATATATCCAAACCACTTTCCCAATCCCAAATTTTAGCCTGTCTGAGCAATGTGCTGCAATATCAGCAGGAAAAGGCCGATACCCCGCCCCCCGAGGAATTGCAGCATCGCGGCATTATCGGTGCCAGCCCCCAAATCCAGCAATGTCTCGCGCAACTGGCCCCGGCCGCATTCAGTGATGCCGCCGTGATGATTACCGGTGAAACCGGTACCGGAAAGGAACTGTTCGCGCAGGCCATCCATGACAACAGCCTGCGGAAAGATAAGCATTTTGTCATTGTCGACTGCGCGGCGCTACCTGAAACCCTGGTGGAAAGCACCCTGTTCGGGCACGAAAAAGGCGCCTTTACCAGCGCCGATCAGAGCCGGGAGGGGTTGATCAAACAGGCCCACCACGGAACGCTCTTCCTTGATGAGATCGGGGAACTGCCATTATCGGTTCAGCCTTCATTCCTTCGGGTGCTGCAGGAACAGCGCTTCCGCGCGGTTGGCGGCAAACAAGAACAGGAAAGTCATTTCAAGCTGATTGCGGCTACCAATCGGGATCTTGATCAAATGGTGGAAAAGGGCGCATTTCGCCGGGATCTTTTGTACCGGCTGCGTTCGATCGTGATCGATCTGCCGCCGCTGTGCGAAAGAGCCGGCGACATAAAGACCCTGACCGAACACTACCTGAAGTCGCTCTCCAATCGGTACCAAATAGAAGAAAAAAAAATCTCCCGGGATTTTATGGAGATCCTGACCCATTACCATTGGCCCGGAAATGTACGGGAATTAATCAATGCCATCGAGAAATCGATTTCGACCGCCCAGGATGGTAAGACGTTGTTCTCCATGCATCTTCCGACTCACATCAGAATTCATGTGGCTCAGTCAATGGTTGATCCAGTGCAAGCATTTCTGAACGAATCGTCAAATCGCAACAGCCAATCCACTTCGTTTCCGGAATTAAAGTCCATGCTCGCTTCTGCTGAAAAAAATTATCTGCAGCAATTGATGTCGCATACGAGCGGAAACGTCAAAAAGATCAGTCGAATATCCGGTCTTTCACGCTCACGCGTTTATGAACGCCTGAAGAAATATGATATTTCCCGCCCCGCCTGAACGCGTCTTACCAGTCGGCCACCCATTCCTGACAACGGGACTGACATTACCGGAAAACGTCCCGATAACGGGACGATCCGAACACCGTTTCATACCAGCGCCGAATTGAATAATTTTCCATCCTCCCAGTATTATAGGATAAAATGAAAAAAAAGGCATAATCGTCTGATTGGCACATCTTTTGCCATTACTCCAATGCATTGCCGAACACCGGGGATTTCTGATTTGCCGCACACCTTTAAGGGGGGAATGTGCGAGGATTATGCTGCACCTAAGCAGCAGGGCCTAGGCCAAACGCCCGGATTCAAACGGCTACAATTCTAAATCCATCAAATTATTGATCAGCTTTATAGTACTGGTGTTTGCCTGCCAGGGAGATATCAGATTTGAAATTTAGGCAATAGCAGGCGAAGGGGGGTGAGTTTCAAACAGAGGTGAATTAAAAGCGACTAGTCATTGGAGAAAAGCAATAATAGCAGCCAACCCATTCGAAAAGGAGATTTAACTTGAAAAGAAAATTTAACATGAGGTTTCTAACGATTTTGTCGATTGCAATGCTGGTTGTCGCCCATGCACATGCGGCGGACGTCAATACACCGATAACTGCAAATCAGGCCTTTGACGCCTATGCCAACCAGGTGGATCCGCTGTCCGGTGAACCGGCCACCGTGGCTATCGTTGATGTCAGAACCAAGGCCGAGTATTTTTGGGTGGGAACCCCGGCTCAAGTCGACGCCGTCGTCACCAAATCCGGCCAGGAGTTAATTCCCTACAATGGGAAAGTCACCCTGCGGTTCGGTAGCCGGGTTTTGGAATTTGAAGAACAAAGGGGTGAGGATTTACGACCCGTGTTTCTGCCCGTCAACCGGGTCGATGCTATCGATACAACCGCGATTGCCTATCATATACCCTATAAAATCTGGGATGAGGAAAGCTGCAGTTTGATTCTCAACCCCGACTTTGCCGATCAAATGAACGCGCTGGCCCGCAATGAAGGCGATGGCAGCGGATATGATATCGTTATCTTGATGTGCCGCAGCGGCAAACGTTCCAATACCCGTGCCTTTGCCACGGAGAGTTTTGTGGAAGTATACGAAATAGACCAGCCGGATGGAACGGACGGACGCGGCGGCTTTGAAGGGACGACTTATGGCAACGTGTTTAACGGTTATCGCGGATTTCCCGGTCGAAATACCGGCGGCCAGGATTCTTCTTCCGTGTCATGGGCCGATGCCGGGTTGCCGATTCACATCGGTGGCTGTCCGTGATCGCTGATTCCCGACAACTGGGACGTCATTCAACCGCCTTGGTTGGACATATCGCCGATGATTTTATGGCAGCGTGATTAAGTCGCTGCCAAAAACAAAAATCCCGGGCCCTTGGGTCCGGGGTTTTTTTTCTGGTACCATTCTTTATACCAGCGAGTTCAGGTAGGTGCGCAGATTGATTTTTTGCCCTTTCAGACCGAGCTTTACGCGGATATGATGGCGGTGCGTTAAAATAGTGCTGAGGGAAAGATTCAGTATTTCAGCCATTTCCTTATTGGATTTGCCGATTTTGACCAGGTCGGCCACCTGGATTTCCATTGGGGTCAGGCTATAGAATTGAAAGGAATACTTGCCGATAAAAGGCGATATGACTTGTTGCAGGTTTTTTTCAATAATTTCCAGGTAAGTTCGTTGAGTGGTCGAAAGCGAGGATCGTTTGAGTTTCTCCAAATAGGGCAGAACCAGTTCCTTGACGTTGGACAATACCGACTCGCTGAGGTGATCTTTGTCTTTTTCACGACGATCCAGAAGTACATTCAGGGCCGTATTGACTTCCTGGAGATGCCGGGTTTTTTCACGCAGTTCATTTTCGGCAAGGCGACGCTCCTTTATCTCGCCGTGCAATTTTCGGTTGGCCTTCTCAAGGTCCGCGGTTCTGACCTTGACCAACCGCTCGAGTTCCTCTTTTGTTTTGGTTTGCCGCGTTATATCGATTATCAACCCCCGCAATCCGCAGATCCGTCCCTCCTGGAAAACCGGGGCTGAAAAGATGATGGCCGGAAACGTCGTGCCGTCTTTTCGGAGCATCTGGTATTCCTGTTGGCCGGCTTTTTGGCCGGATATCAAAGTCTCCACATTGATGCTTCCGATATCGCGGCACTCCGGCGCCAGCATGTTCAATCCGTATAAACCCGCTTTGAAGTCGCGGTCGGTATAGCCGAACATGATGTATGCATTTTCATTGACGAATGTCAGTCGGCCGGTTAGATCCATTTCATAGACCGTTTCGGGCAGCATTTTGGCCAATTCCTGAAAACGGGCTTCAGTTTCGTACAGGGCGCGTTTTGCCTGCTGGACATGGGTCATATCGCGGATGGTTCCGATGATGTAACGCTTGCCGCTGGCCGGGTCTCTGAATACCGATTTATTGGTGGCGATGGACCGCTGTTTTTCGTGTATCGTGATTTCTTCAATATTCAAGCTGGATTTGCCGGATTCCATCACTTTGCGGTCCATCGCCCAAAATACATCAGCCTGTTCTTTGGGGAAAAGATCATAATCGCTCATCCCAAGCAATTCTTCGGCCGGTTTTCCGAACATTGCGCAGGCCTTCGAATTCAGATAAACCCAGCAATGGTCTTCGTCCTTGACAAAAACGGGATCTTCAATTGCGTTTAGGACATATTTGAAAAAATCGGGCTGCTCTGAAAGCAAATTCTTGGGATTGCCCAAAGGGGCTTTAGAATTCGGGGAAATATTTTTCTTCATTTAAAAGGCGAACCTTTCGCATGGGAATGGGCGGACAGGACGAATTGGATAAGAAATAGAGATCCGGTTAAATAATAAGATTTATGAGATCCATTTTATCATACCGGTCGTTGGATCGCAACACTACGGTGAATCTTGATTTACTTCGGCTGGTTTGAATCCAATATCGCGGTTTGCACCCGGGACGGTTCAAATCGCCAGCATCGGCCCTTTGATGACAACCGGCAGCGTTAGGCTAGCGCCGGTGGGGGGTACCCGGTGCCGTCTCTGGAGACCTGGGTTTTGGATAATGAAGGGGGTTTTGCAGCGCCGGCAGCGGATGAGCCGCGAATCATCGCCACCAAATCGGTGACGATACCTTCCAATTCCGCAGCCTCTTTTTTCAATCCGGATGATACCGCTGCAGATTTTTCGGCATTCGATGCGGTTTGCTGGGTAAGTTTATCCATTTCGGCCACAGCAACATTGATCTGTTCGATGCCCTGGGCCTGTTCATCGCTGGCAGCCGAGATTTCGTTTATCAGGTCACAGGCTTGGGCCGAACGTTCGGTGGCGTGACTGAAGGAGTCGCTGGTGGTTTTTACCAGCGTGCTGCCCGCTTCAATTTGTTTGACGGTATTCTCGATGAGCCGGGTGGTATTTTTTGCCGCTTCGGCCGAGCGCAGGGCCAGATTGCGAACCTCGTCGGCGACGACCGCAAAACCGGCGCCGGCCTCTCCGGCACGAGCGGCTTCCACCGCCGCATTTAGGGCCAGCAAATTGGTCTGAAACGCAATTTCATCGATGGTCTTGATTATTTTGAAAGTTTCCCGGCTGGCTGAAGAGATTTCTGTCATGGAGTCGCTTAACGATTTCATCGAACGATTGGCCTCCAGCGTGGCCTGATTGGTTTCATCCACGATCGTGTCGGCCTGCCGGGCATTGTCGGCATTGCGCTTGGTCATGGAAGCCATTTCTTCCAGGAATGCGGATGTTTGTTCCAACGAAGATGCCTGCTCGGAAGATCCTTCCGCCAAAATCTGACTGGAGCCGGCGACCTCGATGGCCGCAGTACTCACTTTGCCGGAACCCGCGTTCAGGAAGGCTGTGGTGGCATCGAGGGGACGAATCACCAGGCGAATCACCAATAGAGCCAAAAAGATGATCATCAGCGCGGTGCCGACGACACCGATAATGATATTCTTATTGCGCAGAGATGCCTGGTCTGACTTCAATGCGCTCACATCCTGGCGGACCATCAGGCCGCCGAGAACCGATCGGCTGGCGCCATGGCAATGGTGACATTGATTTTCATTGCGAATCGGCATCAAGGCGACCAGATATGGGCGGTCTTCCGTGACATCTTCAAAGGCCTCATCAGGAATTTGTCCGTCCTGGAGGAGCCGGTCGACCGTATTGAGCAGTTCGGGTGAGCGAACCCGATCTGCCAGGGCGGTTCCCACCAGCTTTTCCTTTGAAGAATACGAAATGCTTTGGTCGAAGTCGAATATAACAACGTCCATGCCGGCCATATTTTTGTCGAAATCCCGCATTTGCTGCTGGATCATTTCACCGTCGCCGACAGCCATGGGGCCGATAATGCCATTGTAGACGGAGCCTGCAAGGGTGGCCGCCGTATGCTGAACAAGTTTACGCGTGCCGCTGATCTGATTATGAATGTTAAGCGAAATAATTATGCCTAAAATAATGACCAGCATCGCACATAAGCTTGTTACCAGTTTGATTAGCAAGCTTTTATTCCTGAAGTCCATTAACAAGCGCCTCCATTGCCCGATTCTGAGCATTTGTGACTTTTTGACAATTGTCCCTTTTTTTCGTTTTGTCGATTTCGTATGATTTTTATCGACCATCTATCGTCAAAGTTAATCTATAAAAATGTTGAAATACTATTGATAAGATCTCAATAGTCGAGGGCGGTAATCAGGAGGTTCGAGGCCGGATCAATTCGGGGCGGGAAGCGGCGGTTGAGATGGTCAAGAGTTTCTTGCAATGATCATTTTCAGCAATATAGGTCCTATAAGTCCAATATGACCTATTTCACCAATAGGTCCTGATGAACGCCGATCATCGAACGTCCGACTCGCCAGAGGCTAGCAAGCACTTGTCCGCCTCCGGCGGATCAATCGATCCGCCGAAGGCGAACCACAAATCTTCAATCTTCAATCTTCAATTTTCACTTCCGGTTTATCCCGGTTGGGTCTAGGCGGCTATTTTCTTTTTACTGAGTTCAGCCCGGGCGGCCAGCCCGATCGTGTCGATCGAATACGGCTTTCTGACATACTGGCCGGCACCAAGTTGCTGGGCTTTCAGGACCCGGTCCGTCTCGGAAAAACCACTGGCAATGATCGCTTTTTGTCCCGGGTGCAGCGTGACGACCTGCTCAAAGGTTTCCAGTCCGTCCATTCCGGGATCCATGATCATATCCAAAAGAATCAAATCCACCGCCTCTTCTCTCAAATACTCAATTGCTGCTTCGCCGCTTGAGACGGCATTTACCTGATAGCCCAAACGCGTTAAAATTTTCGAGGCAAGCTGCCGTTGTTCTTTGATGTCGTCAACCACCAGAACAGATTCGCCGTGACCCAGAATGTCATTCAATTCAATCGATTTCTGATTTGCGGATACTTCAACATCAGTCATCGGGAAATATAGCTTGAAAATGGTCCCTTCGTCCGGTTTGCTGGCAACATGGATGTATCCCAAGTGATCCTGAACCGTTCCCCAAACCACCGCCATGCCCAAACCGGTTCCGCTTCTCCCCATGACCTTTTTCGTGTAAAACGGCTCAAAAATCCGGTTCAGTTCTTCAGGAGCCATGCCGACGCCGGAGTCGGATACCGTCAAGACGACGTATGCGCCCGCTTCGACATATTCATAGCCGGTTACCGGCCGGTCTAAATATTCGTACTCCGTCTTAATGATGATTTCTCCGCTGGTGTCGATGGCCTCCGCCGCATTGGAAACTAAGTTCATTATGGTTTTGGAAAGATGAACCGGGGATCCCATGACATTCAACTGCTCAGAAGCAAGACGGATCTTTATTTGGACGGATGGGTGAAAGGATTTTAGCTTTTTAAATTCCAGACTTTTGAAATAATCGCCAATGACATCATTCAAATTGACAGCCTGCGCGTTGGTTACGCCCCGGCGTGTCATCGTCAACAAATCCTGTACAATGGCTGCAGCCTTTATGCCCGAGTCCTGCATCGCCAACATCGGTTCTTTCAAGTCACTATCCTCAGGCAAATCCATCAGGATTAATCCCGGGTAGCTGACGATGCTCGATAAAATGTTATTGAGGTCATGGGCCACGCCGCCTGCCAGCAAACCAAGTGCATTCATTTTCTCGGATTGTTGAATCTGAGATTCCAGTTGCCTGCGCTCGGTTACATCCTCGATGACGCCATCATAATGTAAAATTCGGCCGTTTTCATCTTTTATGGCTACCGCCGATACCGAACAAATGATCGGGGTTCCGTCTTTTTTTCGGAGATGTCGCTCCTCATTACTCACAGATCCCCTTCGGATCATCATTTTATTGAATTCTTGCCGATCACCCGTATTTTGGTATAAATCAGAGACTTTTATTTTGAAAAATTCATCTTTGCTCTCAAAGCCGAATATTTCCAGCATCGCCGGATTTGCGCTCAGGAACTTGCCGTCAGGGCCGTCGGTATTGCGATAAATCCCGACATGAATATTATTGGTCAGTGTTTTATAGCGCTCCCTGCTCTTTCGCAGTGATTCCTGCGCCAGCCGGCGTTCAGCATTCTCCCGTTCAAGCTTAACATTGGATTCCTTGAGATCTCTTGAGAGAGACTGCTCTTTCAGAAGATTCTTCTCCAGGGCAGCGACAAGAACGCCGACCGAAGCCGTAATGACCGTATTGAGAAGAAAGAAATTATAGCTGGTAACCGGCCATTTTGCCAGGGCGTGCTCACTTACATGCAGCCACTGCACGTATCCGGTTTTCAACATCCAGTTGACGATCAGCAACGTTCCGATATTGATGGCCAGGGCAAGCATGCCGGCTCGTTTGCCCAGCAGCAAGGTCGCCAAAAGGGCGAATGCAAATAGAAACATCCGTCCGCTGCCCACCGGTCCGAGCGCAAGCAAGGAGGTAAGGCCGACACCGTAAAATATGAATATTCCCAACCAAGCGCGAATATTGAAAGGGATCCGCTGCACGAAAACAATCGTTATCATTACTGCACAGCCCAGGGTATAGACTGCCGCACTTAACCATCGTCCCGTTGTAACGGCGATTTGGACATTGATGAAATACGAGAACGATCCGACTAGGAGGGAGCAAATAAAAATGGTATTAAAAATGCGTTTGCGCCAAATGAATAGCGTGCTTTCATGACCCAAAGAATTTTGCTCAGGATTCGCTTTGAAAAAGCTGACCAGAAAATCAATTAAATTTAGATTGTTAAGGTAGTTACCCAGCATAATTTGTTTAACATGGTTGTATCGACGATGCGAAGATACTCACCTAATCAGGTTATCTATACCTAGCACCTCACTATCGCTGAAAGTGGTTTCGCACCGGGGACAACCGGAGAACAGATCCGCAACCGGCCTCGTCGCCATCTTGATTCAGGCAATCAGACCGTTAGATTTTTATTATTATTCGGCCAGTTGGCACAAAATCTTGAATTTAATTTGTCGAAGAAAACCCGGTCATCCGGGCTAGTCGTCGATCCCGTCCTCGGGGGGGGGGGCATAGACAATCGGCACTGCCGTGAATCCTGGCGCGAGCGGGAGCGGAATGATGGAATAAATGAAAGAAATCTAGCGCTGAACCGCTCTGTCCGGTTCATGGAGAGTCCCATTACAATCGTGATGGCGCTTGGGTGGCTCCATTCTCAGAGCTCTGGAAACGGCATTATGATTTTCCGGGATAGATGAATATTTATTGATGATAAAAAATTTCTGGTAGGGTGTCGCCATTTTCCATGTATTCGTTTTTTCGATAAACAAACTAAAAAATGCTTCATCTGACATTGGGCGAATGGACTGGCGAATTTTTTGGGCGAGATCAAATTCGTCTTGGACGGAATAATCGAACATGTAAAATGGAAAAACGCGCTTTTTATGTCGCAGACCGGATAATTTCGACAATGATAGACTCAGCAGCACCGTCGGCTCCGAGTTAACTTTGGCATAGCACCGTTCCGGTCCCAGTTTCTCGTAGCAGAAGTTGCGGCAATAAAATCTCTCATAGCGCGAATGAATGGTGATGATCGTGACATGCGGGTTTTCCCGCCGGCAGCCATGCAGAAAGGCGCAGTAGAATAAGCAGGCCAGCACTTTAAGCGAGCTTTTTCCCTTGTGTTTAGTACCCAGTGAAACAAGCTCGCAGATGCGCCCCTCCGTACGGCGAAGACCATCGATCTCTGTTTTATATAGCTCGTCCGCCGGCAGTCCCATGGGCGATTCGAAGACGACCGTCAATGCGCCCTGGAGGCAGCCGGTGTCGTCTTCAGCCACAAAAGTAGTGGTTTCAGGAAGTGCGTCATATATCGACAGCCACATCCCGTGGTCTTTTTCCCGGGCAATCCCCATTTCAAAATAGAGATTATACAGCAGTCCGTAGGCTTTTTCACGCAACTCCTGCCGGTTTGCCACCAGTACCCGATAGCGGCCGTCGAAAAACGTCAGGCCTTCATCAAAGCCAATCGCATTCAGATGCGCTCTTTCAAATGGGGTTAAGGCTGTGTCCTCAAAGGATTTGTTGGTAGTGGTTGGCCGGCTATTTAAAGTAGACATGTTTTACCTCGCGATTAATTGTGCCGGATTGAGCTAGATTAACTGCTCCATTTCTTTGAGAGAAACATTCAAATCTGACTCTAATCCGATCAGTTCGTTTTCAGAAGCTCCCGCAACAATTCCTTTTTGGTATCGTTGCCGAGACAGTTTTACCTTTTTGGTCTGCGCTTTGGGCAAATTGATATCCATGGGATCGCCGGTATAGGCAAAGAGGACGTCATCTTTGACCGAAACAAAGATCTTCTTCAGATAATCAGGCACCTCATTGAAACTCATGCTCTCGTGCTGCCAGTCCACAAAGTAGCCTTGTAACTGATAGGCCTTTCTCTCACTCTCGTAAAAAATTGGCGACAATGGCAATAGAACAAAGGGGGCCAACCCGATATAAAATGTGGCGTTTCTATCCGTCGGCAATTGATTGATGAAATCGATGGTGCTGCTGATTGATTCCTGGTTTTCCCCGGGATACCCGATGATAAACGAGGCCCGGATACTCATATCGAACTCTGCCAAATCCCTCAAAATCCGCAAATACTTATCCGCGGTTGCCTTCTTGTCCATATTTTTTAGAATTCGGTCGTCGCCGGATTCAATTCCCACCTGGACATCGATGCAGTTGGCTTCCTGCAGCAATGTAAAATTTTCTTTTGCCAAGGCATCCAGACGAATAAAGGTGGTCCAGGGTATGTTTATCTCTTCCTCTATCATAATTTCACAGAGGTCCCGCAGCACCTTCGGCGGCATACTGTCATCGACAAACCGGATCATTCTGACTTCCGGTCTTGAACGAACCCAATTCAACTCGCGTCTGATATATTCTTTGGATTTGGTGTAACAATGTCGTTTGTGGAAAAAATTGCAGAATTTGCAGCCAAAATTACATCCCAGGGATAGCTGCATGGGCAAGATTTCAGGCAAATATTTCGAATCGATTTTGTCCCAGGAGATAACTTGATTGTCCAAGACAATTTCCTCGGGAGACTGAGGGTTGATAATCAGCTCGTCGCCCCGATAGTAGGCAATATTGCTCAAGTTCAGGTAGGTTTCTTTGGCTTTGATAGCACCTAAAACCTTGATAAGTGTTTGAATTCCGCTGCGGTCGATGATGAATGTATCAATGTCTTCGGATAATTGCGGATCTTGGTTTGAAAAGAAAAACGAGTTTTTGGCAGATCGGTAGTCAAAGTCGTCGTTGTCTCTTTGCAAGTAAGTTAAATAACTGTTGTAAACCAGCACGCCGCCTGCGATGATGGGTATTCCGGGGTTCAAGGACCGAACTATTTGGGTCACTTTCTTGACTTCGTTTATATCAACAAGCCAGGTCGTTGATATGATCACAGATCGCGCCCCCTCAGCGAGCAGGGTTGCCAGATAATCCGCATTTTCTAAAAGATTCGATACCAGCGCGCATTCCAGCCCGGATTTTTGGAGCTGGTCATAAAGCAATATCCCGTTTAATTTTCCGCAATCTTCCAGGTTTAAGCATCGGTTGGCAAAAGACTCATTTTTTTCCGGATAAAAATGCTCTATCAAATTCGGCAGCGCCATGATATCATTGTTTAATCTCAAATTGACGATACCAAAATCGAATGCGAGATTCTTATACGAGATCAAGCCGTCGATAATAATTGCGTCGTACTTCATCTGGACAATCCCCCCAAATTGAAATATGTAATTGTAGTTAACGTGACTTATGAGTGGTTATGACTTTTACGAGGTTTGAAGGTTGATATCTCAATAGGCTGCCGGCGTCATTTTATTCTAACAACCCCGACCATGCCGATGATTTTGTCAGGGCATCAATTAACTAGGTAAACGAATATTTTAGTGATGCGACAATGGAGTCTGCTGATTTGCATATCAATCGCTATCGGCCACGTCAATAATTATTTATATTAATATCAGATAGTTATTTATTTTTGTTCAGCCACTGATTTTCTTGTAGATGCTAAACCGGCCTAATTGGATGGAACCGCTTCATAAAAAAAATCGTCTTGGTTTTCAGGCTGAATCACTAGTTTGCAAGCGGCTGATGCCTGCCGGCTCCTTCATCAGCAGCATCGTTGACCATTCAGTGCTTCGCTATTCGCTTCACCGTTGCATGAAGCAAGTGCCCAGGAATATCCAGCTCAACTTGACGCGGCTTTTTGTTTTTATTTGCCTAGTTATTAAAGCGGCGATTAAATAGATTATCTTTTAATTTTCCTCCGGTCATTCGCGCGAAGGCGGGAATCCTTTTAAATTGGGGGGTGCTGGATTCCTGCTCTCTGCTTTGCTGCGGCCGGAATGAGGTAATTAGTGACCTGGTTAATTAAACCTGATTTACAGGTTGACAAAAAAATGTGGCTATCCAATAGTCACTGTATCAGCACCGGGCGGAATCGCGCCCCAGGCCCAATCGGTCACGCTTTTTTGCTGCACTGTAATGTGCATGCGCAGATATGCGTGAAATCGTATCGCTGCAAATCCAACAACAGGAGATTGAGATGAAGAAGGATTTTTCTGAGGTTAAAGGCAAGCTGCGCAGCCGGGAATGGTTGAATAATCCGCACAACCTGGGCATGACGGCAATTTATGTTGAGCGCTACATGAACTATGGCTGGACACGCCGGGAATTGCAGTCGGGCAAACCCATTATCGGCATTGCACAAACGGGAGGTGATCTGACCCCCTGCAATTATGTTCATGTGGAGTTGGCAAAGCGGGTGAAGGCGGGGATCCGCGACGCCGGTGGTCTTGCCTTTGAATTCCCGGTACACCCCATCGCCGAGCAGGGCAAGCGCCCGACCGCGGCCCTGGACCGCAATCTGGCCTACCTGGGTTTGGTCGAGGTACTGCACGGCTACCCCCTTGACGGCGTCGTGCTGACCGCCGGCTGTGACAAGACAACCCCATCCGGCATTATGGCGGCCTGCACCATGGACATGCCCGCCATCGTTCTTTCGGGTGGGCCAATGCTCGACAGCTGGTGGCAGGGGCGCCTGGCCGGATCGGGCACAGCGGTCTGGCAGGCGCGCGAGTTGCATGCCGCCGGCGAGATTGACTATGAAGGCTTTATGGAAATGGTCGGCAGCGCGCCCAGCGTGGGACACTGCAACACCATGGGTACCGCGCTCACCATGAATTCGCTGGCGGAAGCAATGGGCCTTTCATTAACCGGATGTGCCGCCATTCCGGCGCCTTACCGCGAACGCAAGCAGATCGCCTACGAGACCGGCCGGCGTATAGTTCAAATGGTCCTGGAGGATATGACACCATCCAAAATTTTGACGCCCGAGGCCTTCCGCAATGCCATCGTCACAAATTCGGCCCTGGGCGGGTCCACCAACGCACCGGTCCACACTACGGCCATTGCGCGCCACATCGGGCAGGAATTGCCCATCGAAGATTGGCAGACTTACGGCTATGAGATTCCGCTGCTGGTAAATTGCCAGCCGGCCGGCGAATACCTGGGCGAGGGCTTTTATCGTGCCGGCGGCGTACCTGCGGTGATGGCAGAATTACTAAAGGCAGGCAAATTAAATGGCGATTGTCTGACGGTAACCGGCAAGACAGTGAGCGAGAATTTGGTCGACCGCAAAATACTGGATGAGAAGGTGATCAAGCGCTACCATCAGCCGCTCAAGGAAAAGGCCGGTTTTATCGTATTGCGCGGCAATTTGTTTGATTCGGCGCTGCTGAAAACATCGGTCATCGGTGAGGACTTCCGTCGCCAATACCTGGAGCGGCCCGGCGACCCCAATGCCTGGGAGGGAACGGCTATCGTTTTCGATGGACCGGAAGACTACCACGAGCGCATCAACGAACCCGATCTGCCGGTTGGCGAAGACGCGCTGCTGTTCATCCGCTACTGCGGTCCCGTCGGCTATCCCGGGTCCGCCGAGGTGGTCAATATGCTGCCGCCGGACCGACTGGTAAAACTCGGGGTTTCCACCCTGCCATGCATCGGTGATGGGCGGCAAAGCGGCACATCGGCCTGTCCGTCCATTCTCAACGCCTCGCCCGAAGCGACGGTCGGCGGCGGTCTGGCCCTGCTCCAAACCGGCGACCGGGTGCGAATCGATCTGAACAGGGGCACGGTTGACATGCTGGTCAGTGACGATGAGCTGGGCCGACGGCGCGAGGCCTGGCAGCCGCCCGAACTGATTCACCAAACTCCCTGGCAGGAGATATATCGTGACACGGTGGGGCAGTTGGCCACCGGTGCTTGTCTGGAACCGGCGGTTAAATATCAGGGTATCGGAAAAAATATCCCGCGACATTCACACTAGTGCCGCGTCACATAAGTTCTGTCTCGATAAACGATTGAATCGAAAGCGATGTCAATGATCAGACCGAACAATTCGACTAAAAAAGCCCAAATTGTCTATCTTTCCCATGGCGGCGGCCCATTGCCAATTCTCGGTGATCCGAGCCACAATGCCATGGTGGATTTCATGCAGCAGTTACCAACTCAACTCAGCTATCCGGACGCCATCCTCGTTGTCAGCGCCCACTGGGAAGAAAGCGCGGCAACCCTGTTAGGCGCCCACACCCCTGCCATGTTCTTCGATTACTATGGATTTCCCGGCCAAGCCTATGAAATTTCCTACCCGGCACCCGGAAGCCCGGACTTTGCGCATGGTATTGCCGATTTGCTGCGCAAAAACCATCTAGCGGTTCACATCGATTCTCAGCGCGGATTCGATCATGGCCTGTTTATTCCCCTAAAATTGATGTACCCCCAAGCCGATGTTCCAGCACTGCAGCTATCGCTGTTGAGCGGTCTTGATGCGGCCGCCCATATCACCCTTGGCAACGCGTTGCGGGGATTGAACCATGAGAATATCCTGGTTGTCGGGTCCGGATTTTCCTTTCACAATATGGGAGCTTTTTCCCGGCAAGGGGCTAACGCACCTGACCGGGCCAATGACGCCTTTCAGGATTGGCTGATCGAGGCCTGCACCGGCCAAACGTCCCAAATCGAACGTGAACAACGTTTAATCGAGTGGGATCAAGCACCATCCGCCCGCTACTGCCACCCCCGTGAAGAGCATCTGCTGCCGCTTCACGTGTGTGTCGGTATGGCGGCTAAGCCGGCTGAATTGGTTTTTGACGACTACATCCTGGGAAAACGCGCTGTCGCGTTTTTGTGGTGAAAGTTGGGAAACTAGTCAACCGTGTCTCCTGTCTTTGCGTACCTTCCTTGTATAATTTATCTGTGAAAATCTGTGAAGATCTGCGTCCCACTAATTTTTCTCAGTCTATACAATTCAATTAATGTTTTACCCTTCCGTTGGCTCTTTTTAGAGCCTGTTCGGCAACCCCCCAAGCCCCCCCGGTTGCGATCGCTGCGCAAAGTTAAGGTCTGAAGCTCGAATAGTATCAAAATGATACGGGAAAAAGTACAGCACCAAATTTTCGCTAAAGTCCAAGGTAAATTGTGTCGATAAAGAGCCTTGTGTCGGTTTACCGGCATTCGAACCGCAATCAAAAAAAGGAGGTAAAAGTAAAATATAGGGAAAAAAATCAAATCCGCAATTTGAGCATGATCAACCGCTTCAATCAAATGCTGATATCATGAATCAGTAGACATTAACCACCAACAAGGAGATGAATATGGCAGGCAGAATTCACAAGTTACTTGAAGGGATTATTGATAAAAAAGCTAATGGAAACCCGACCTTAATTGCATCCACCCGAACGAAACTAATCCTCAAGGGCATCAATCCAAGCAACTTCGGGCCAAACTCCCCCGATGATCCGGCCGTTTTAAAGCGCGTGGAACTCCTGGCGACGAAATTAGGGGTTGCAGTTTAACCTAAGCCACCGTTTCATCATCAAAAAAAAAATTAAATCTGATAGTCAAAGGAGATAATATATTATGAAATTAGTACACGGGCATTCTACAGAGCAAACTCCGGAAGGAGTCGTCAGGGATTTGACTACCCAATTTGGTGATTTCCACAGCAGCATCGTCATTTATTTTGCATCTTCGGCATTTGATTCATCTACTCTGAACCAAGCGATGCAGGCGGCCTTCGAAAATGCCGAGGTTTTCGGTTGCTCCACATCCGGAGAGATAGTCAGCGGCCACATGCTCAAAAATTCTGTGGTGGCAATGGGATTAAATGGTGACCTTATCGATGACGTTAAAGTTGCCGTGGTTGAAAATATCGACCAGGGTCCTGATGTGACTGATGCTTTCGCCAGTTTCGAAGCTCACACCGGACAAAAAATGGTGGATCTGGATCATGACAAATATGTGGGATTGATCCTGATAGACGGCCTGCGCGGAGCAGAGGAGTCCATAATGGATCAAATCGGCGATCTAACCAACATCACTTTTATCGGCGGCTCGGCCGGTGATGATCTCAAATTCGAACAAACCCAAGTATATGCCAACGGCCGCGTTCATACCAATGCCGCCGTCCTGGCGCTTCTGAAGGTAAAAAATGGCTTTGACATCATAAAAACCCAGAGCTTCAAGGTTTTGGACCGGAATCTGAAAGTCACCAAAGCCGATGAAGCCAACCGTGAAGTCCTGGAGTTTAACGACAAACCAGCGGCCGTGGCCTATGCCGAGGCAGTCGGCGACACCGTGGAAAATGCCGATTCCCATTTCATGCACAAACCAGTCGGATTAATGGTTGACGGCGAGCCCTATGTGCGCAGTCCGCAGCAACTCAATGGCCAGAATATGGTCTTTTATTGCAATGTGCTGGAAGGCATGGATTTGTCATTGCTGGAATCGGATGATATTATCAAGGATACCACAGCTGCCGTCGAATCCAAAAAGGAGGAGCTGGGCAAGGTCGAAGGCTTAATCAACTTTCATTGCATCCTGAGAACCTTGGAACTGGAGAGCAAAGATCAGACCGAAGCCTACGGCAAGATCTTTAGCGACATTCCCACCATCGGTTTCAGCACCTACGGTGAGGAGTATATCGGCCACATCAATCAAACATCCACCATGCTGGTTTTCAGGTAGCAACGAACGACCCTGCGGCTAGCCGCAGGGAATTTCACCTGGCAAAATTTGCAATATCCACCTCGTGTGCACAGCATCGGGGTAATACACGCAGGTTGTGGATTGAACTAAAAATCCGGGTCCTGGGGGCCCGGATTTGCTTTTGGAAGGGTCCCCTGAAAGTCCGCACAGTTACTCAACGCCTCTCCAAAAAAGACCAAGCGAATGATAAATAAAAAATTGAAATTAACCTAAAAAATGGCTTTAAACCGATTGTTTTCGGCTAATATTTAATTCCTTTTCTATATCAGAGTACCAATCTACGACATTTAGGTATTTTCTTCTAATCAAACACCTTAAAAATTCAGCCGCCCATAAGCCCCATAAATCATGATGATATGCAGCCTTTCCTTTTGGCGACGCACTTTCTTAATCGATAGCTTTAATTTCTCTGTCGAATACAACTGACGCTTGTTTAAACCATTTTGATTCAGATCCATCCTTTAATAGCACTCCTTCATAACCTCTCGCATTCAAATAACGAATATCTTGAAGACCAAACTCTGCATCATCGAAATTGAATTCAAAATCGAACTTATCATTTGCATGGCTAAGTTTGGATTGCAAAAATGACAAATTTTTTTTGCCTGATCCCCTAAGATTTTCCTTGGTTGCGAACGGTCAGCCGTCTGACTCAAAACGAAGCGCCCCTACGCCATGCTCCGTGCACACGATCAGCGTCGATTTTAGACCCATCGCCAGCGACAAAACCCGCGCGCCAAGCTCTACACGATGCAATCTCTCGCCGTTGGGCCGATACGCCGTAGGCAAAGGGGTCAAGTCTGCTCTTGACTCTAGCAAAACTATATTAAGAGTCAAGAGCAGACTTGACCCCTTTGATCTTTCGTCTTCGCCGACAGGTCAAACGAAAGTTACCTTTATCTGTGGTTATCTGTGTAAATCTTTGTCCCATTCTTCTCTCTTTTTCCGGCTTCCGCTTTCCCATTTTCCCATTCCGAAATCTGTGCTCATCTGTGCAGATCTTTGTCCCATTCTAATTATGGATTTAGAAGTTTCTATACGGCCTTCAGCTCCTGCCGCAAGAAATCCAAAATGGCCTGGGTTCCTTTTTGAACAACGGCCATTGTAGGATACGTCATTAAATTCTCCGTCAAATCCAAATCTACCAAGGGCAGGCGTCCAATTGGTTTGGGAATTGACTCCAGAAAATTATCGCCTAAATACAGGCTGCTCAGACTTGGCAGATTCCCTAGTTCTTTCGGCACTGATTGCAACTGATTGCTTTCAAGATGCAAGGTGTGTAATTCATTTATTTTATTTCCGCTAAGCCCGAGTATTTCGAGATCGTTGAGCGAGCCGAGTGCTTGGGGCACTCTCTCTATCCCTTCAGACGACAGGTCCAAATCCGTCCAGCGGTTCCAGCGGGCTTTATCGATTTCTTCGAGGAGTTCCTGTTGATCCACGATTCAGTTTTTGGCTTATTTCTTTTGGGGTTTGCATCGAAACCAATAAATTTCCTTTTCACTGTTGTCGTAGGTAATTAATTGATCATTGTATACGCAGATAGCCCCACCGAATATGCTTTTCTTTTTTTTGTGTTTATAACGCCAAACAAACTCTCGCCTTTCAATATCAAAAAATGACAAATATTGCCCCATTCCCCCTATAAAATAGTTATTGACCATTATTGGATTTACACAACCCGCTACTGTGATATTCTCTTCAGTTTGGTAAATCAATCTGCCTGATTTGGCGTCCACGCAACTGAGATAATTATTACTCCCCCAGCCTTGATCGATACTGAAATACAGTTTGTCTCCGGAAAAAATAATGGTTGCCGGGCAATGAGGTTTCTCTAATTCATATGACCAATATATCTTCCCACTTTCAATTTCTATTGCTACTAAAAGGCCTCCTGTATCTCCATCATACCCAACATATAGCACCCCATCAATGAGAGGACCCATTGTGCAATGTCCAAATGAACGATCGGGAAAGTACTTTTTAAGCCACTCCTCATTGGTAGCATCCCATAACAATTCTCCTGTGGGCTCCTTGCATACATGAAAGCCTTTTGAACCCATTATTACAACCACTTCTCGTTCTATGGCGACTTTACTCGGAAACCCATGGGTTTCTATTAATCTCCAGATTTCCTTACCAGTCGATTTTGATCGGCAAATCAGCGGCTCGGGTTCTATATCATTATCGATATAGAAAATAGTTTTTTCCGATTCAGATACGATCCATTCATTTGGTGCACCGCTACCTGACCAGATTACTTGATTTGTTCTTGCGTCTAAACAGGCTGGGCCATTGCTCAAGTAAAGGTATATTCGGTTTTTTTCACCTGCTTTTGGATTTCCGATCATTGACTTTTCTTCACGTTGCCAGATAATGTCACTTGATTCCAAGTCATAGCAGACCAGATAGTTTTTCGATGATGCGAATAGTCTCCCATTAAAAATTGAAAGGGGAGACAGCAGGCTTCCTCCTTTAGTAACTTTTGTCTCCCCGTCAAAAATGAGAGGAGGTTTCAACTGTCCTGAAACTTCTTTTACTATAGGATTATTCCGATATTTATCCAAGATCGTTTCCTTTCCTCTTTTCAGTAATCTGAAAAATAAGGGACGTTGTGTACTAATCGAACCAATGATTGTCCCATTTGAATATTTTTTAATATGGCTATGGTGGATACGCCTACCCGTCTAGAAACATTAGCCATTGAAACGCCACGGTATTTTACCAACTCAACGGCAATTAAAGACCGAACACCGAAGACCTCTTTGCGCCGGCTGCCCGACCTTAATTCCTTTACTGATACTTTTTCATTTTCGCATAATTTATTTACTAATTCATCAATTTCCTGATTTTGCTTCTTGATCGGCATTTGATATTTTAAGTTGCCTTCGGCTTATTTTAGGAGCTGTTCGACAAAATTGCCACTGCATAAAATCCGGTCATCGCTAAATTATACGAGATGGCATAACCGGTCAGAAATCGGCGCATGAAACCGGAAAGCCCGATCTCTAACCTGCGCAAAAGTATGTGCGCATGGTTGGTCATCAAAACCTAGATATAGATGTTGGTGTCGGTACCGACTGACAACTCCCCCAGACGCTTGACAAAATTTTACGATCAGCAAGGTCGTCAACAATCTGGCGTTTCTATAGCCCTCTAAACATTACATGATGCAAGGTTCCTGGGGCATCCAATCCGGCTCGACGAGGCATTTTGTTTCCCCATTGTAAGAATTTGAGGATCCGATATTTAGCATTAATTGATTCGATTAGTCAACAACGTCCCAGAAAATAGCGTCCCCAAAAATCGCCAAATTATCTCGCAACGTTTCCATGAGGATGTTCCAAGTACCATCATCCGTCATCAGCCTGTCCTGAATACGCGGATTTTCGTCTATTACCTTTTTTATCCACTCCGGTACTTTGGCTTGCGGGGATTTCCCATCCGGGCTTATCCAATCTGGACTACGGGCATCAAATCCCCATTGGATGTCCCAATCTCCTTTGACCGCCATATCGACAATATCTCTATAGGCCTGTCCGAATTCCTCAAGAGCATCCTCATCGACCTTGACCGACGGGCTTTTTTTCAATCGAGCCTTGATTTGATTAGGTGCCCAAGCCTTTGAGTCGTAACGAACATTCGAACCACCGAGTTTAAGGGTTTGATCGTAAGTTCGTTTGCCGATAGGTTGGCCATGCTTGTTATAAATTATTTCGTCCAACTGAACACCTTTAATTTTGGCATTCGGCAGCCCGCTATGATAGTGTGGCGATTCGATATCCTTGGCCGCGCCATGGGATTTGCTCCACGCTGTCTTGAAGGGTTTTCCGACCAACTTTTCTCCCTTGGTTGTATCAAACTGGTTAAATACTTTTCTTAGCCCTGACCAAATATTGGGATTCTGGCTAAATTCGTCCAAGGGCAATTCCGAAATAGGAGGGCATCGGGGACATTCTCGGATTTACGGTTTTCAATATTGAATTTATCTGATAAGTGCTGAACGTGCTTGGGAACGGTCTCGATACCGAAAAAATAAATATCGCATCTTCCTCGGCATGCGAATCTGCGATGAGAGGAAGGCAAATAGTCGATGTGCACAGATGACAGCTTTTAGAAGAGAGGAAATCCGAAAGTCAGAGGAACATCCCGGATTCCGCACACCATCAATTTTTAATACAGAGGTGTCTATCCGGTCAGGCAATGGGTGGCTGCGTCGATTCACAATTGGATCACACGCTTCTTCTGTAATGCGAGAAGATCGTTTTAGGGCGTTGTGGCCTGCGACCTCGTGCAGGACAGTATCGAGCCTCTCTTTCGAACTTAAGAATCTAGGTTAAGAATGATGGGACGATCCACGTATTCGGAACATGCCGGATAAACGTTAGTTTATCCTGAGCTTGCCGAAGGGATCAGATTGCAAGTTTGCCAAAGGAAGAGAAACGCCGATTCGCGAACAATTAAAGCATAATTGCGAGTTTCTGATGCGAATCCCATTATCTATTTGATATTATTCGTATTAATTTATTATTGACAATATGAATATAGAATGTTTCCTAATGGTTTCCTTTTAATTCTGGTAACATGTTGGTGTCCCGGAATGGTAGCAACAGGAGGGAGCCCGCAGGGCGATCGTAGTTTGCTCGCATTCCGCGGGCAGGTGACCGGCATTCCTACCGCGACCTATTGTTTCACTAAACTTTTTGATGTCCTTGAATTAGATTTCTTTTTCAGTTAAAGCAGGGCTAAATTGAAGAATTCAAAAAGAAGAAGACCGCTCTTGGCGGTGTTTCTGTCATTTCTCACGCCTGGGTTGGGGCAGATCTATAACGGTCAATTAAGACGCGGGGTAATGATATACATTATCGGTCTTATGTTATTTTCGTTACTGCTTAACACACTTGCCTTAAAATTTAACGGCCTTCTTGCCTGTGTTATCATCTATTTCTTCTACAAACTTTTCACGATATCTGACGCTGCAATTAATACGACAAAAATCAAAAAGAGAAAACTAAAAAAATACAATAAGTGGCTCCTGTATCTTTTTATTATACTATTTCATATTGGTGTTGTGACCCCTATTTTACTAGTTTACATCAATCCACTGAAGGCATACAGAGTGCCATCAGATTCAATGGCACCAACTCTTAACAATGGTGATATCTTTTTTGTCGATACAAGATATTACGATTTTAATATTCCAAAGCGTGGAGATATTGTTGTTTTTCAATCGCCACAAAACCACCAGGTTAATTTTGTGAAACGTATTATTGCGTTGCCTGGTGAAAGGTTTAGAATTGAAGATCGCCAGATCTATATAAACAATGAACCAATTGATGACTCGTATGCATACTATTCAACCACGTCAATCAACGCAGGCTTAGAACAGTATCGATCAAATGTAATCCCGCGGGATAGTGTTTTTGCAATGGGTGATAATAGGGATCAAAGTCATGATAGCAGGCACTATGGCGTTGTGAAAATTAGTGCACTGAAAGGTAAGGCTCTATATATTATAGTATCAAAACTTAAGACAGGATCATCACTCTATTAAAATCATTTTGCGATGATCATATGTCGGTATCAGTTAACATTAAATAAATAATTGTACTTATAAATACGATAATTAGGCTGAGAGCTATTGCACCAATAACCGATCCGGAGCCCTTTTTTTCCCCACCGCTATCTAGATGCTTTTTATAAATTTTTCCCTGCCATTCTTCCGCTATGAATGTCATACCACCAGCCACTATAAAAATAATAATTCTGTACCAGCCTTCATCCAGCATCTTTAAGAGAAAATATATTAATATCGGTAAATGTCCAACGGCAACGCTCAAAACAACTTTAAAATTTCGATGATCGCCAACTGTTCTAAAATTTAAAGCCAGCATTAGCAATGCTGCAAAGGTCGAACCAAAAAAACACCCCAGGCCGATCTGGATAGCTGAAAATAGTTTGAATTTTGGCTTTTGGCCGGCATTATCTCTATCAGAGTTATTATTTGAGGTTAAAATGTCATTACTCGACATTTAGAGATCCTCCGCCCTTTTTTGAAATCAGCATGCTTTTAGTTCTTGTCTCAAGAATTCCAAAATCGCTACAGTTCCCTGCTCGACGATTTTAATCGGTGGAAATGATATTAGATTTTCAGACAAGTCCAAATTTATTAGTGGTAACTGCCCAATTGATTTCGGTATGGATTCAAGAAAATTGTTCCTCAAATAAAGATTGCTCAGATTTTTTAAGTTACTTATTTCATGCGGGATACTTACCAACTGATTTCCATCCAAATATAGAGAATGCAAATTTTCTAACTTACTAATATCTTCTGCTATGTATGCGATTTGGCAATCGTGAGCAATCAACCTTTTCAACGATTTGAGCCTTTTTATTTCAGGTGGAATTGTTCGGATTAAATTGCCACTGATATTCAGTTCCTTCAGATTGGAAAGTTCAAATATTGACCGGGGTATCTGGTCAAAAGCATTGTAGGAAATATCTAAAATATCCAATTTTTTTAATGCTTTTAATTGGTCAGGCAGGGTTTGAAAACGATTGGCTGCTAAACTTAAGTCCTTCAGGTTTTTTAAGTCGCAAATCTCTTTTGGAAGGCCTTTTAGATTGTTATTGCTGAGCCCTAAAATTTCAAGTTCGGTCAATAAACCGACCTCCCTTGGTAACGTATAGAGCTCGGAAGAGGATAAATCGAGGACCTTGTTGCGATTCCATCGCATTTTCTCTATTTCATGAAGGATAGTATTTTCAATCAATTATCAATCAATTTGTCTAATTTAGGGGGAATCAATTAAACTCTGTTTTTGAACCAATAAACTGTATTGGTTTCGATGTCGCAGGTAATTAATCGATCATTATAAACGTATTTATTGCTACGAAATACATCAGTATTCTTTTTATGCTTATAACGCCAGATAAATTCCTGTTTGTCCAGATCGAAAAATGATAAATATTGTCCTGACCCGGCGATAAAATAGTTGTTGGAGATGATGGGATTGTTTGAGCCGGCAGGTGTAAAATTTTCATCGGTTCTAAAAACCAATTCACCTGATTGTGCATCTAGACAAGTTAAATAATTCGTTAGCCCATCTATGTCGAAATATACTCTTTCTTTGTTATATATAATTGTTCCTGGTTTATTTATTAGCTTTAGATCATAGGCCCATAGCATCGCGCCAGTGCGGGCATCGACAGCGATTAAATGGCCGGTATTTCCTTCGCCGGCTCCACCTGCAACCCCGATATATAGCACACCCTCGACCAATGGGCCCATGCTTTGAAAAATTTCTAAACCAAATGACGTTTTTTTAATAAAATTTGTATCAGGCAATTCTACTCGCAGCAATTCTGATATGTTAAATTGGCATATTATTTCCCCTCCTGCTTCTGAAAGAAAATAATATTGATCTGAAACTCGCAACGCAATAATGCCATTATCGACGGCTACATTGAATGGTAACTCTTTAAAAAGATCCTTTAACCTCCAAACTTCGCTACCATTTTTTCTTGATCGACAAATAAGTGTAATGTCTCCATCAGCTTCGTTAATACTAAATAAATGATCAGCCGAGCTCCCTTGTAAATACTCAAATTCTTGGCACTGCCACTGAATAGTTCCTGTATTGGGATCCAAGGAAGTGATTAAATCATTTTGAAGCAAATAAATACTATTTTCATCACCGAAAAATGGGAAACTTGCCTCTTCACATTCCAGCTGCCAAACGATTTCCTTTTCACAAATATCAAAACAGATTAAGAAATCTTTTTTAGATTTTGATGTGATAACCACAATCCTTCCATCAACACCCTGGAAGCCACCAAAATACTTATCAAAGTCTTTGAACTGATGCTCATACTCAAAAATCAGCGGAGATTGTATTATACTATGGTACAGTTGGTTATTTCGATTAACTTCCATATGCACTCTTCTTTCCCCAGAATATCACAATTTGTCCAATTTCAGGTAACGTATTCGGATTAATTATATTGTTTTTCACAATATTAGACGCTTCCTTCATCTGCTGCTCAAAAACCATGGTTACTTGTTTCCTCATTGTCGTATTTTTTATTGTGCTTATAGACTTTTCGCCTGCTTTTTTCATTAATACAATCATTTCATCTGCACCACTAATATTTGGACTGCCTCGAAAAATAAAGTGAATGTTTTTCATGTTTTCAATTATTTGGTCGGCGTTATTTTTACCATTTTTGATTGCAACAATTAGTTCCTTTTCTATAGCTTTTTCGGCGTCTTCGCGAGCTTGTTTAGTATATGTGAGCCAATTCTTTGTTTCAAATTTTCTTTTGGATTTTGTCACTATATCCCATGTTCTTCTAATTCCGTCAACAGCTTCATCGGATTGTCCAATTGCTAATTCTATGTGTTCTACCGGATCATCTTTCAACCATTTTTTTATCAGTGAGTTCACTTCGAGCTGAAAGAACTGACCTTTGATAAATCCATCATTCCAGCCCGTTGAAGGATCCCCAAGAATTTTTCCTAAATCGCCCCAAAATTTTTTTCCGACGCCGGGTATTTCATCAACTTCCTTAATATATTTAAAATATTGATTAATCAGATCCTCAGTCTCAATGGCAGACAATCCTGCCTTTTTAGCATTTTCCGCAATGGATTTTGCAATATAAAAGACGTGATTTGAATCTTTGCCATTTTTTATCACCATTATAATGCCGTCAATGGCATCATCTGACAGTTCAATCGCCTCCATCCCATATTTTTCTATGCCGACAATTTCTTTTTCGATCCGTTTTATACCATTATTTGCAAGTCGTGCGACATCATCAGCAAGCTCGGTGCCAACTCTTTGTGCAATCTTCTTATGGAATGCCTCAAAAGCTGTATCACAGATATTGGCAGCATGGGCGTTGCTTATGAACGTTCCTAATACTGCAGCTGCCAGCGTTGATTTGGTCCAGCTTTTCCATGGATTCTTAGTTGCATAAAGGTGCATGCGGGAATTCAATCTAGCACCATATGATATTTTACCGCATGCCCTGTTAAAAAACTTAAATGTACTTACCCAGTTATAAAAATCCAGAGGTGATCTTATCACTTTTACAAATATTTGAAAAATTTCCTCTTTGACATTTTTCGCTAAATGCGCCAGAGCAAATACGGTATATTTTGCAGCATCAAAAGCAGCGCCTGGTGCGCCTCTTGATTGGATAAAATCTTGAAGCATCTTACCCAATGATTTAGCCATGGCTAATGCAGCCTTTCTGCCACCTGTTGTTGCTACACTTTTTATAGCCGTTTTAAAGGCCGTTAAACCCAGTTTTAATGGCACTACTGCAGGTGCTAAACTTCCGGCGGACACTACCGTCGAGATGGTAATGGTGGCCCCGACGGCCGCAAAGGTAACTTCGATAACATTTATATCACTGGTAGCTCCTGCAGCTAATTTTGCAATTGTGTCAGCTAACACAATAAAATCATCTATACCGACGATAATCGAAGCTATCTTGGCTGAAGTTTTAATGATGTCGACAGATTTTTGCGCAATTTTTTCAATCTTTGACGTTAGACTGCTAAACCAACCCGAACTTTCCTTATCAATTACGGTGACGCCATCTCTCTTAGTTTTTCTGAGTGACCATAGCGCCGCTTGAGCATCCTCTATACCTAACATACTATACAGCCAGTCGTAATTTGACGTCTCGGCGAATCGGATTGGCTGCGGATTGTATTCTGCAGTGCCATTAATAGACGCATAAGTAACCCCGACTAATTGGGACAATCCCGAAATCTTGCCTGTCGAAGTTATTTGTATGCTCCCTCTACCGCTAGTATCAAAGGTGATATCCTGGTGACTCTCACCATTCGGAAGGGCTGTTAATAACCGCTCGCCCGATTCCATGCCTATCCTTAACGATCCAAGATAACCTTCGAAAGCTAAACCTATAGATAATGTCTGGTCAGTATTCTGTATTAAACCTGTGGCACTAACTCTCTCGATTGCCGTTAAATTGGAAGTGTACGCATCTACCTCAATTTCTAAAATCCCATTTGAATATCTGAACCCCGCTCTATAGGACTGTCCTTCAGAAATATTTTGTGGATGAATGACTGAATATGTTCCTGTTTCAGTATGAACAACCGCTTCGATTTTTATGTCGCCTTCTAATTCGACAAGGCCGAAGCGATATGCCATCTGGGAATCATTTCCCTGCTTTACTAAGGTTGGCCCACTTCTTAAATCAGGACCAATTTGTGGCCAATCTGATGTTTCGAAAGCATCACTCAGGAAGTCAAGGCTCACGAAAAGATTGTCTTGAATTTGAAGATCAGGTGAATCTTCCACCAACAAATAGCTGGATTCAGTAAAATGCAATGCACCTATTGATCCATCTTCGCTTACTTCACCCATGGCCATTGCCATATGGATCCCGTCTGCAGCTTCTACCTCTCCTGCAATAATGGATTGCAATGGGAAATATACATTTGGTGACGCATTTGGTGACAGTGGTGTCCCTAAGCCGATACGGACAGTATCTCCTGGAGCGCCAAAAATTTCTAGTTCAGTTGACGTATTATATTCATAAATGGCTTCACCATCCCACTGTTCAACGGTGACGGTTCCATCAAAAATCTCATCACCAACAATAGCCATGTGAGATAGCTTCCCGTACACTGAAGAACCTGAGCCGACATGTTCGACTTCCACTATCCCTTTCTCACCTGCAACGCTCACAAAAACAGCGCCATCACCCGCTATGTCAGACGCGCTTAATGTTGCAGTGGCTGAGCCATTACTTATAACATCATCACCGACAATTTTACCCAAGGAGGATACCCAGTTAACTGGTGTGCCGTCAGCAGCGTTTACAACATTAGCAGTTATAGATAGGGTCTCATCGGAGCCGACAGTCAGCTGACTACCGCTGGAGCTCACAGTTAAGCCAATTGCTGTGGCTTCAATCTCAATCTGCGCTGCAGCCGTATCGGATGCAGAAAATTCGTATATACGATTACCAACAACGACTCCTGCTGTGACTTTGACCTGTGCCATGCCATTGTCAGTTTCAAGAGTGGAGGTGTCAATTTCGTCACCACTATCACCGACAATAGACATCGAGACACCTGTGCCATCTGACACTTTGTTATTATATAAATCTCTCACAGTCGCACTGATCGTAAGCTCACTAGTATTATCTGCGGGTATCTGAGGCAAATCAGTGGTTAAGGTTATACTATTTGGTTTCCCTGGTATGACCTCAAATGGGCCCAGTCGGGCAGAACTGCCTATAACATACCGATCGTCTTCTGAATTTATTACTTCTGCTTCTACCCAATATTTGTCTCCGGCAGTGTTCGATGTAGTTAGTTTATTCAGATATATGCCGTCACCGGACTCCTGAGTGTATTCATCAAGTGTTCCGCTAGAGCCTATGACTGCCCAGCGTACCGTAACGTTTTTTGGTTCTTCAGATGTATCACCAGGGTGAGTTGGCAGGTACAAATACAGCTCGATTTGGGGGTCATCGGCAAAAACGTACATGTCATTGGGACCGCCAATGGGCGTTAATCCGAATGCATACTCCCATAATACGTTTTCATCATCGCCGCTCTGGTATAGACGAAAGGATAAAAAGTCTTCTGATTCCAATAATGACAGGTGATCAAGGTCATCGAATTTAAGCTTGAAATTTTGGTCGACGACCGTCATAACTTCCTGACCGCCCGCGGCAAATATAAGATCACGACCTGGCCCGAAGGGCTCCAACACAGGGAGTTCGTATTCAAGCAATGAATAGAACAGTTCGACCTGGTTATCCGTCGTGGCAATGACTGGTAAATCGGTGCTTAAGATATCGATAACATTTCCATCGAGGTCCGTGCGCTCAATTTTACTGACCTCTAGCTCAAACAGCGAAAACTGCATCTCCGGTCGGTAAACCCAGTGGTAGACGAGCTCTGGTTCTTCCAGATTTGTGTAGCCTTCATCGATGGCTTTTTGATACGCCATCTTACCGGCCCAGGTGGCGTTGTCGTCGTAGACGGGGGTTTTAACGGGGACATAATGATCGGGACGGTATTGCAGGGCGCCCTCGCCGGCAGCGCCGGTCGAATCAAAGACGGATCCGGAAAAATTAGGGTTGCCCTCCAGGGATTCGCCGCTGACGTGGATGTAGTAGTGGGAGTTGTCGATGTCCGCTTGGGGCAGGTGCACCAGCTGGATATGCTTGCCGGGTTTGATATCGAAATTGGCGATCTGGCCGGAGACCGGACCCAGGACATGTTCCTCAACCACCTTGGCCAGGCGGCCGGTGTAGCCGGGCAGATCTTCGGGCAGGGGGCTGCCGTCCCAATCGACCCATTCGGTGGTGATGGCAACCAGTTTGTCGCTGGTTAAGCCGGAACCTTCAAAACCAATGATGTATTCCCGTTGCTCACCGGCGGTAAGACCGCTTTCAATGTCAAAGGTTCTCTCGGTCTTGATCTTCAGATTGGGCGGGCGCATGACGATGGGTTCGGGGGAAAAACTGATCAGTCCTGATCCTAAATTCTCACCAAACGTACCGATGGCCGAGCCCATGTAGCCGGTGGCCCGGTTGATCATAATGACCTTGACCTGCTCGCCCACCCGCAGGTGGTCCGCTCTTCTGCCCTGCAATTCCTCATTGATGTTGGTGGCTGCCTGCCAGTCCTCAAATTTCAACGGCCGCAGATAATTGAAGGACGCCGGACCGCGCATGAGCATGCGGTAATTCACGATGCTTTCATTTTCATCGCTGGCGCTGCCGCCATAGTAAGGATTGCTTTCGTTGGGCCGCAATCCCTTGCGGGAGGTGACCAACTGACCGTTGGAGACACGGTACACGTAAAAGTCAGTGTTTTCCAAATCGTCTTTGCTGATTTGCTTGAGCAGCCCGCGGTCGAACAAATCCGGGTTGAAGTCCGCCACCCGCTTCAGATCGGGCTCGTCTGTGGCCGGATCCGAGTCGCCCAGCCAGACCTTGTACCAGTGTTGATCATTTTCGTCCTGCCAGTGTTCAACCGTATCTGCATTGCCGTCGCCATCCAGATCGAGGAGTGTCGTTTCCTTGGGTGCAAAATCCGGTATTGTGTAGTTGTATCGGGTAGTGCCGCCCATCGGAATGGTGCCGACAACCGCCGGATTGACCGGTATGCCCGGACGGGACTGGTTTTGCATTGAAGCCTGGCCCGTAAGCACAGCCACATCGATGGAAAAATCCACGCGATTAATCGGCTGGGCCATAGCGGCTTCGATGCTCATCAGGCTCATCTTGGCGGCTAAACCGGCCAAAGAAGCTCCAAAATATCCTTCCGAATACCCCACACAATAATCATAGCCCTGGCGCCATTCATACCAGGTTCCGAAGGGCGAGCGGCGCTTGGGATCAAAGTGCTGATAGCGCAGCTGAACGAAAACGCTGTTGTTATAGTCCATCGCGAAGCCGGGGCAGGGGGGGATGAAATAGGGAGCCACATAATGGCCGTTCTCATCGGAATAGACCGGGAAACGGCTCATGCTGGTTTCGACCTTGGCCCCGGCAACCGGTCCCCACAATGTGCCTTGCCCCTTACGGTAGCCCCCGAGGCTGCTTTGGCCGAGGCTATCGTCCCCGCCGTCTTCACGGGTGTAGAAGGCTGCCTTATAGCCGATGTTGACATCGGCGGTGGTGATGACGTTGCGATCTTTTCCCAATAGCACGGCGCGCGCGGATTCCGGTATCGTCTGCAGACGCTGAAGATCCAGGGGAGATTGGTGCAACACCAGCGCGACACTGGCGGAGTGAATGACATCTTCGGATCTCACGACAACACTGTAGGAGTGTTTCTGCAGGGGCGGCGGATCGATGGCGCTGCCGTCGGTCGCCGTAAAGCCGGCCCCCAGGTATTCATCGCGATACATAATTCGGCGATGGGCGCTGTGCTCCTGTTCGACCGCTTCGAATGCAGCCACGTAGGCGCGGTAGTCGACGGCCGGCATGACGATGGCGTCCTGCAGATCGTCCACGGCTTCACCGATTTCGCGCACCACCTCGCCCTGGGCATTAAATTCGGCCCAGATGGGTTTGCCGTTGTCGCCCAGCACCAGACCCTTGGCGGCGATGGTGCCGCTTTTGTAGGCCGGGCCGCCGCTGGCGTGGATTGCGGTGGCGGTAAAGGTTAGGGCTAAGACAGACACGGCCATTAATGCCAGGCCGACGATCGCAGCTTTGTTCCATCGTTTACTTCTATTCATAGTTATTCTCATTAATTAGTTTCCAATTCCCCAATCATCTGCCGCAAGGTGATCTCCCCATTGGCGAAACGCTCCAATATCGTTTGCTTCTCGGTATCCACCAGGGCATAGCCCAGGTAGTCCAAGCGCTCCAAAGCCACCGGGCCTTCGCTGGTAACCTGACTATTTTCGGGGTCCACCAATCCTACCCCCACCGGCACCAGCTGCATTGCGGCCGGATCGTAGCCCACCAGCACCACCCGTTCGCCGATCAGGGCCACATAGTCATGGCTGCCGTAAAGCGGGGGCATGGCAAATGTCAAAGCCACCGGGCCGCTGACCTCGACTCCCATGGGCTGGACCGCAAAGGCCCAGTTGGGCGTGGCCGAGGGCAGGGTGGGATAGGCGATCTGCTCCAACTTCATAAACTGCACATGCACATCCCCCTGGTCGCGACCATCCGGGAAGATCAGGCCGGCGCCCGCCAGGTCCAGGTTCAAATCGCCGCCGGCCAGAACGGCCGTCTGCTGGCCGGAGGCAATGTGACGGAAAGGTTCCTCCGGATTCAGGATGGGCAGCAGGGTCATGCCCACCGAATTCAGGCGACCGCCCTCGACATTGATCCAGCGTTCGACCGTGCCGAAGGTGCGGTTATTCAGGTTCGGGTTGACGATGCCGCGGTAGCGGCCGGCCGGAATTGTTTCCTCGGCCTCATCGCCGAAGCCGAACCCGTAGCTGCCGTTGCCGTCGGTGGTTGCCGTACGACCCAACTCGGGGATCTCGACGGCAACCCCAGCAATCGGCTGCATGAACTGGTCGGCCGCAAAGCCCTGGATGAAGGTGGGCAGAGACCGGACAGTAAAGCTGGTTCGTGCCAAGGCCTCATTGTTGTGCATCACATCGACATAGACCGTGGCGCCGTACACAAAATCCCGCTGGGGGTAAAAGGCGGCCATGGTGTTGCCGGGAAAATGGGACAGTCCACCGGGCACCGGTTCGCGGTCGCGATGGACTTCCACCAGCTTGATTTCACTGAGCTGGGTGATATCCGCCCCTTTTTCAAGCGTCTCATAGGTGAGACCATGCACGGTTTCCAGGACCTGGATCTGCAATTGCTGCGGATCGATGGGTTTGCTGAAATATACGGCGATAAACTCGTTGGGTTCCACCCCGCTCTCACTGTTGGCGGGCTCCTGGCGCTCCATTGTCAGGGGGAGGCCGGTGGTGTTGACGACGGAAAACCGGCTGGTCTGCCTGGCAAGGACCGTGCCGTCCACGTTGACGACCTCCACTGCCATCTGATGCTCACCCACGCTGACAGCCGCCGACCCGGTGGCCGTGCCGCCCACCAAGCTCAGGTAAGCAGGTTGCCCATCATCGATCTGCACGCGGACCTGATCGTCATCGGCAATCCCCGGCACCCGCACGGTAATGGCGGCATCCAGGGTGTCCCCATTCCCAGGCAGTTCGGCGCCGTCGCGCGGGCTGATCACTTCAATATCCAGCTCGGCGTCCAGCTGCAAAATCAATTCAGCACCGGCCCGATTGCCGGCATGATCCCAGGCGGCCAGGGTCAGCGGCGCCTGAGTTCCGCGAACGAGCGGAATGCCGGCCTCAAAAGCATACCGGTTCTCGCCGGCGGGGGCGGGCAGCATAGTCACACTCTGGTCGTTGATGGAAAATCCGGCCAGATTTTCATCGCTTACGGTGCCGGAGAGTATATAGGGCGTCTCCCCAACCGTCGTTGGGGCAGGCGCGGGCTGCAGCGCCGGGTCGGCAAATTCGATGACGGGACTGCTGGAATCGTGCCTGACAATATAAGTGACCGTCGATGTTTGGCCGTTCTTATCGGTAACCTCCACCGTTATGGTCATCGGGCCCAGGTCCGGATCCGAAAAATGCAGCAGCGTCTCGAAATTGCCGTAATTGGCTGAACCGGTCAGGTCCACTTCCTGACCGTTGACCATGACCTTTTGAATACCGGCGTCACTGCCTGCCGTACCCTGGACGACCACAAAATCTTCAGAAACATATATTTCAGGGCCCCGGGCATCGATTTCGAGCGAGGGGGGCTCCGGCTGGGCCGCCTGCGCTTCGGGCAAATAATTCACAATGGTTTGCGCCTGCACGATGCCGTATGGAGTGGAAGCTTTTATGGCCAGGGTATTGGGGCCCGCAGCCAACCGGATGTTTTTGAATTCAAAGGTATATGCGCTATCTGCCCCGGTTGGAAACGTGGTTAGTCCGGCCAATTCCAGGCTAATCTGCTCAGGAGGCAGGCTGGAACGGACTTCGCCGATCACATCGATTGTCTCAACCGCTGCTGTGGCGCCGTTGGCCGGATCATGAATAATTATTCGGGGCAATGCCGGCGGCTGGACCGTTACGGTGATGTCCAGCTGGGATTGATTGCCCACTTTGTCACTGGCCACGACGCTGAGTTGGTTGGCGCCGGTTTTCAACGGTATTTCAGCGGAATATTTGCCGAAGGAGTCGACAATGGCGCCAAAAGGATTGCCCGCATAGCGGTCGGATGAGATGACCACCGAAGCCAGTCCGGAATGCTTATCGGCCGCCGCCCCCGATATCACGACGTAATCGTCGCCGGTTGTCAATTCAGCCGGTCCGTCCACGGCAAGCTCCGGCCCGTTCTCATCCTTTACCAATGTGAGCATCAGGATATTGTATTTCCCGGTCGTATTCTCCGAGATCTTGATTTCCCAGGTGCCGATTTCCGGCAGTTGAATACTGAAGATTCCACCTCCGCCGCCACCGTTGATCGTGTTGCTGCCTTTGGTCGCCTGGACGGCAATACCGCCTGTAACCAGGGCATAAGTTCCCTGAACGTCATAGGGCCCGTTGATCCCGACCGGGAGGCTGAATTTACCGTCCGGCTTTTTCTCGGCTCCGGCCAGGGAGATTGTTGGTACGGGAAGCCTTTCCAAAGTTACAATAGCCGACCTGGGACCGACCGATTCATATACCTTGCCGGCGTACGGATGGGTATAGTGCTTTACGGTTGCCAATTGATAGTAATAGGTAGTGTAGAATTTGGAGCTGACGTCGACAAATTTTGAATCGTTGCTGTCAGCTATTGCGGCAATGTTTTCCAACGAGATACCTTGATAGATGCGGTAGGCAAAACCTGCGACTGAATTCCAGGCCAAGCTGGCGTGGGCGTTTTTCCAGCTGGCTGACGGATTGACGATCGGTGTGGTATTGCCGGGGATCGTCATTTCCACAAACACGAGTGCTTCATGGCTGGGTACGTCGGGCCAGTCAATATTGCTGACCCGACACCGATAGGTGCCGTGATCTGACAGGGCGGCAGCGGTAACCGTATATCGCGCCGCGGTGGCGCCAATGATATCGACGAATGTGTCCTCCCCATGCGGCTTTCTCTGCCATTGGTAGGTTAACAGGGTCCCCTGGGCTTCGATGGCAAGCTCGGCGGGATCGCCCTCGTTGATGGTCAAATTCGCGGGATGTTTTTGGATTTCGGGTTTTATCAGTTTAACCGTCAACGTTGCAGAGAGGCTGCTGACACTATCCGCCAGGTTGGTGACAATACAGCGATATTGTCCTCTATCAGTATAGTCTGCAATTGGGATAGCGTATTGCGGTTTGGTCGCATCTGCAATATCTTCAAAATCAGCAGCATTCGGCTGCTTTTTCTGCCACTGGTATTCAAGCAATGTTCCCACGGCCTTGACTGAGAATGATGCCGCTTGCTTTTCAGTGATCTCCGTATCCTTGGGGTGCTCGGTGACAACCGGCGGCAGAAGGTTGACTGTCAGGCCGGCCGCATCGCTATATAAAGGATCGTTGCCGAGGTTAGATACCCGGCAACGATAAATATACAGCCGATCTTCGTATTTGACCGCAGCGATCGTATATGAGGAGTCGGTCGCATCAGTAATATCTTCAAAAGGATCCTCTTCTGGCGCCGCAGCCGGTTTTAACTGCCATTGATATTTGAGCAAGGTGCCGGTGGCTGAAATCGAAAAGGTGGCCGGATCTTTTTCGGTGACCTCGGTATCTACCGGTTGACTTTCAATAATCGGCGGCAATAGATTGACTATCAGGTCTGCGGCTTCACTCGCCACCTCGTTGCCGATATTGGTAACCAAGCAAAGGTACTGCCAGGCGCTATCGTCGTATTGAGCAATGTCAATGGCATAGAGAGAATCGGTAGCTCCGCCAATCTGCTCGACGACTAAATTGCCATTCTCATCGATGCGTTTCCGTTGCCACTGGTATTCAAGCAGCGTGCCGGTGGCTGATACTGAAAATTCAGCTCTCTGGTTCTCTGTAACCACAGCATCTACCGGCTGAGTTTCGATAACCGGCGGCAGCAGGTTGACAGTCAGGCCGGCAATTTCACTATACTCGGGATCGTTGCCAAGATTGAAGACTTTGCAGCGGTAGACAAACAGGCTGTCGTCATAATCTGCGGAGCCGATCGGGTATGTCGGCCCGTTGGCGCCGGCGATGTCGACAAAAGGATCACTCGCACTTGGGGACCGCTGCCACTGGTACTCGAGGAGGGTCCCGGTGGCCTCGATGGAAAAAGATGCCGGCTGTTTTTCGGTTGCGGTCACATCCGCGGGCTGGGTCTGGATAACCGGCGGCAGCAGGTTAACTGTCAGGCCGGCAGCCTCGCTATATACAGGATCGTTGCCAAGATTGGTGACTTTGCAGCGGTAGAAAAACAGGCTATCGCCATATTTTGCGGAGCCGATCGGGTATGTCGGCCCGTTGGCATCGGCGATGTCGACAAAGTGATCATTTTCACCTGGAGACCGCTGCCACTGATATGCGAGCAGGGTGCCGTCGACCGTCACCGCGAAGGATGCCGGTTGATATTCGGTGACCTCGGCATCCGTCGGATGGGTCTTGATATCCGGCGGCAAAAGATTAACCGTCAGGCCGACAGCCTCACCCGCCACCTGATTGCCGATATTGGTGACCAGGCAGCGGTACTGCCATGCGCTGTCCTCATATCTAGCGGCTTGAATGGTGTAGATGGGATCGGTGGCCCCGGAAATCTGCTCTACGATTGTATTGCCGCTTTGATCCGCACGTTCCCGCTGCCACTGGTATTTGAGCAGGGTCCCGGTGGCCTCGATGGAAAAAGATGCCGGCTGCTTTTCGGTCGCGACGACATCCACCGGCTGGGTTTGGATCACCGGCGGCAGCAGGTTGACCTTGAGGCCGGCAGCCTCGCTATACTCGGGCTCGTTGCCAATGTTTATGACTCGGCAGCGATAGACAAACCGGCTGTCGTCATATTGTGCCGAGCCGATCGTATAGGTCGGTTCGGTGGCGCCGGCGATGTCGACAAAAGGATCATTCGCGCCTGGGGACCGCTGCCACTGGTACTCGAGCAGGGTGCCCTCCACCGTCACCGTGAAGGTCGCCGGTTTATATTCGGTAACCTCGGCATCCGTCGGCTGGGTTTTGATGTCCGGCGGCAGCAGGTTTACCGAGAGTGTCGCCGGTTCACTAACCGCCCGATCGGCACGGTTGTAAACCGCGCATCGATACTGCACGGCGTTTTCCGCATAGCTGACGATCGGAATGGTATATTCAGCTGCAGTTTCACCATCAATATCGCTAAAATCAACGTCATCCGGCAGCTTCTTCTGCCACTGGTATTGCAAGTAGCTGCCCGTTGCCGTCACTGAAAAGGCGGCCGGCTCTTTTTCAGTAATCACCTGGTCAACCGGATTGACTTCGATTGCCGGTGGCACCAGGTACTCATCGGCTCCGATGTCCCAGGCCGTGCCTACCGGACGCCGGTCGCCGTCGGCATCAGCCTCGAAGCGCATGGAAAGGTCAAATCCCTTGTCGACGGCATCCGCATCGGCTTTGATGTGCAAGTCCAGTGCCCCGGGCGCCATGGAGACCAGTTGATCGGCAGCCAACATATTGTTCAAGGAGCCCGGACCGGCCGCTGTGTCGTCCGAAGATAAGTTGTGGGATTGCCGGCCCCGCTTGATTTTGAAATCCTCCCGCCCGTTGGCCAGCGCCACGGTGTTTTGCACCAGATAGGTCCCTTTATCTTCATGAACCCCCCGGCCGGTCATATTATAAATAGTACAGTTCTGGATGACCGCGGAGCCGCCCTTGCCGTCGTTTTCAATGCCGGCGGCACCCCCGTTGTAAATAATACAGTTGCGTGCCGTAAAGTTACTTCTACCGGCGCCCCTGATTCCTGCGGTGCGGTCCCGGTCCGATTCAAAATCGTGGATCAGAAGCTGCTCGAGGCGCACCTTTTTGGCTTTTTCGACCTTCAGCGCGGCGGCTCCCCTGCCGTTTCGGAAGCGCTTCAACTCCAGATGCTCGACTATCGTGTCGTCATCCATTACACGGATGCCGATTTTGGCGGTATCCTGGCCGTCCAGTACCACCCCCGAACCTGCCAGTCCGTAATGCCACTGGCTGTCGGAGACGGTCAGATGCAGGTAGCGGTCGCTGTCCGTATTGGAGCCGTCAAGCGTGACCACAACCTCGGCACCGTCGCTGACAAAGGGGCCGTCATTGTAGCAGACGCCGATTTCACGCCGGTTTTCGGCGACCAGGTCACCCTGGCGGTCATCTTCCCAGCCCTGAATGCTGTTGTAGGCGCGCTCAATGGTATAGGCCGCTGCGGTATGGTTTGATGCAGGGGGGCTCTGGAGAACCACCTCGTTTTCATCGATCCGTTTGCGGATGAAATAAGTCTCCCGGTCAACTCCATCCGGATTCAGAATTATTCGGTCACCCCGCCCGAGATTCGGGGGCAGTTCGGCATCCGCGAAGGTCACCCGGATCGAATTTGCCGCAACGGTCGCTGTTCCCGTTTCATACAGCGCGCCGGTGCGAATCCCGATGGAGCGGTGGTTGACCGTCGGCTGCGGCAGGGATTGACCGTGATGAAACAGGGCGACACCTTCATCCAAATCGATTTTGCGGGCGAAAACTGCGCCATGAAGCCGGCTGTTTTTTTTGAATTTCACCTTGGCGCGGGGCGCAACCAATGTGGCGCGGATGATGGCATGGTCGTCGATTTCAGCCTTTTTGCCATGCAGATAAACATTGACGTCCCGGGTCGATGTCGCTCCGGTGATCATCCATTCGACATAGTCGTCGATATCCAGATTTTTTTGCACATGAATCTCGACCGGTCCCTGGATCAATATCAACGCGTGATCGCCGGTATCCAACTCTTTAATCGCATATTCTCCACCGGCCAGCCGCAGCACGGCACCTTTGTCGACCCTTATTCGGCCGTAGGATCCCGGCTCCAGATCCAGGGGGGATCCCAGGCGCGCCTCGCGGTCCGGTGCGCGGCGACTGAATTCGAAAATCGGCTGCGGCAGGCCGACTGCCGGCAGGTTCACATTCTCAAAAATCGTGCCGGTTACAGTCATTTGCTCTTTGTCATGGACCTGTTTATTGGTAATCACATCACCGGCAATGGTTATTGCAGCTTTGTTTTCGATGGAACCCAGGGCCCAGAGGTCGCCCTCGATGGCGCCGGCTTCGCCCTTTTCAATCTTGATTTTTCCATTGGAGCCAATATAGCCGATAGCGCCGGCAATTTCATCAATCCTGATTTCCGAGTCGGCGTAGACAACGAAATCATCTAGACCGACATGACTCGGAACAGCCGTAATCATGACCCTATCCGGTACGCTCGCCACCGCACCATCCCGGACAACCAGCTCCGCCGTATAGATTCCCGTCTGATCGAACACCAATTCCGGGGTGACGGCGGTGGGATCTGAAAAGCTTGACTGGCTGCCGACGGGATAGGAGATCAGGGACCATTGAAAGGCCAATGGATTGCCGCTTGTCGTAAAGGACGCACTGCCGTCCAGGATGACCTGGTCACCGACTTTGACCGTGCGGTCCGCACCGGCATCGGCAACCACGAACAGGCTGGGGGATGCAGTTCCATGGGGCTGGAAACTCACTCCGGCCTTTAACTTGAGCTCGGCGGCAATCACCATACCTTCTATCCGGCTGTTTTTGTCGAATTCCACCTTGGCCTGGGTTGCAATCAGGCTGCCGCGGAAAATGCCCTTTTTCTCGATATCCACTTTTTTATGACCGCTGAAATTGAAGGTGATATCCCGGGTGGTGCCGTTTACGATCCGGATTTCCACTTCTTCGTCGATATCCAAACGCTCAGCGATATTGACGGTCACCGGACCGCCTGCTGCGTCGATGGTGACAACGGCATGCTTTTCGGTATCCAGCTCGGCCAGGTTGTAAACACCGCTGGAAAGCGCCAATACCGCATCCCGGTTGACTTCGATCCGGCCGTAAGATCCCGGGGCAAGTTGTTCCTGAGCGCCCCTGGGCACATCTATGTCCGAACCGTCAGCCGCAATGGATAGCGTTGGAAGCAACAGGGAGGGCAGGTCTGTTTCCTCAACCGATTGCCCGCTGACCGTCAGGGAGCCGCGATTGTCGATCCTGGCGGCCGTCAACACATTGCCGGCAATAATAATTTCTCCCTCATTCTTTATGCGATCGACGGCTCGAAGGCTCCCCGTCAGGGTACCGCACTTGCCCTTTTTTATATTGATCTGTCCGTTTGAACCCACGTTGCCGGTGGAATCAGCAATTTTCTCCAGTTCGATTTCCGAGTCGGCATATAGGACGAAGTCATCGAGTCCTTGAAGATCAACCGCCCAAACCGGGTGGGTGAAAATAGTCCACGACAGCAGCACGAATAGGCATCTTTTCAACATGTTTGCGCGATCCTTGTTATATTTCGGCCATTATTATTATTATTTTTTATAAACCACTTCGGTTTGGGCCAATACCTGCTCGGAAGCCAGCTTGACCGATTTTTTCAACTGCACCGGGACCAGGGCCTTGCGGATCTGATCGCTCACTTGTTCCAAGGGCTTTGGCGGAAGCTTTTTGTCTTCGACAATTCTGACGACGTAGGGGGTGCCCTTGATAAAAACGAGATTGGAGCTTTCACCGGTTTTCAGGTCTTTCATCAACTTTTCCAGCCGTGGGTGGAGGACTTTGTCCGTCACCAGTCCCTGGCGAAACAATACCGGATATCCTTTTTCCTTGAGCTCGGTGACCCAATTCTGCCAATCGGTATTTGCGCCTGCCTGGCCCAACAAAGCGATCAGGTTGTCACGTTCTGCCGATTTCAATTTTGGTTGGCCGGTGATCATTTCGTACTTGCGAAAATGGCGACTGCCGAACTGTTCAGGATGGGCTTTGTAATAGTCGCGCACCATCTCACCGGTTACCGGCTGCGGAGACACATGAGTTGCCAGGTATTGTTTAACGAGCAATTGCTCGCGGTATGACTGGGTCTTTTTATCAACGGCTGCGATTTCTTCGGCAGTCATTTCAGCTTCCCGAACCCGGGCAATGGCCCGACTGGCCACCAGACTTTCGAGGACCTTTTGGCGTCCGGCATCATCCAGCCGGTCGGCCGCGGTCGGTCCCAGGGTCGATCGAATGGTTTGCTCCAGCTCGTAACGCGTAATGGGATCCCCGGCCACCCGGGCCAGCACCACGTCATCACCTTCCAGGACAATCATTGGCGTGGCCGGTTCTGGGGGGGCAGGGGGTGTTTGTTCATCCATATTTGTTGATTCAGTGCATGCCAGCAGGGACAAGGCTAGAAGCAGTAGGATGATATTGGTTATTCGTGATTTTTGATTTTGCATATTGAGTCCTTGGAAATTTTTTTTTCGTCAAGGCGCCAAGGCGCCAAGAATTTATTTTTATGGGACGCAGATATTTGAATGCGTATTTCGGACCCGTCTTCGCTCTTCGAGCTGCGCCGCGGCAAGATGCGGAAGTTGGAAAAAAAAAGAAATATAGGACGCAGATTTACGCAGATTTTTTCGACTTCCCACTTCCGCATTCCGCATTCCGACTTCAATTATCATTCCCATTTCCGAATTCCGACTTCTGTGATCCGTGTTCAATTATTAATTCGATTACTATTTGCCGGCAAACACGCTGCACCACGTGGTGACACGCACCCAATCTGCTCTGCGTTCCGGGGATCTTCTGCGCTCCGTAACTTTGCGTCTTTCAACACCGCCGTCCATGAAATAATCCAAACTATAGGCTTCGCGCATATCATCGATTTCGCGGCGGTCGATGGGTGATCTTTTTAAATAATAAATTGTCATGACCCAATCTCCATTCGTTATTTGGGACACAGATCGGCACAGATTTTCACAGATTGCTCCGAATTCCGCATTCCGACTTTGTCCCGTCTGAGCTCGTCGAAGGCCGAATTCAAATATCTGCGTCCTATTCTTCAATTCCGACTTCCGCATTCCGAATTCCGACTTCTTTTATCTCTTCTCGATCTTCACTTCTTTCACCAACCGCTCCAACTCGGCCTTTTTGGCTTTGGCGCGCAATTGGTAGCGGATATCCCCGGCCACGGCGCTCAGGGGGCGCTTGACTACCTTAGGGCTTTCGATCAGCTTGACCACATGGAAACCAAAGGGCGTCTCAAATGGTTCGGAAACGGACCCCGGCTCCAGATCGAACAGGGTTTTGGAAAACCGCGCGTCGATGCTGCCCTCCTTGAGCCAGCCCAGATCGCCGCCTTTTTTGGCTGAAACCTTGTCTTCGGAATAATCTTTGGCGATATCGCCGAAATCCTGACCGGCCCGGATCTTCGAGTAGGCCTCCTGGGCCGTGGTCAACTTGACCTTGCGCTCGGTTTCGCTCATGGCCTTGTTCGTGCGGATGAGGATATGGGCGCCGTGGGCCCGGCGCTCTTCGTAATCGGCGGCATGGGTGTTGTAATAGTTTTGCACCGCCTGCTCCGTGACCTTGTCCTTGAGAAATTTTTCGAAATACCGGCTGATGAGCATTTCCTTGCGAAATTCGTTGAGCTCGGCCGCGATCAGCTCCCGGTCAAGGAGCTGCGCCTTCTCGATGGCGGATGCCAGGGCTTCGCGCTCGAGATACTGATCGAGCAGCATCTGCCGGCGCTTTTGATCGTCGGCCGGGGCGCGCTTGAACTTGAGATAGGCGGCAAACTCGGCTTGGGTGATGGGATTGTCGTTGATCACCGCCAATTGGGCCGGTTGTTCGCTTTTGCCATTGCCGCAGCCGGCCAATGCAACGACCAGCAGAGTTAAGGTTAACAAAAAAAACAGGTGAAAAAGTTTACGCATATAGTGTCTCCTCAAAATTTATTTTTCGTCATGCCGGGCACGATGAAATGGAAAAACTAATTATGATTTGCAACATTCGTGCCTCTATTTTCAATTCTCCCGCAAAGGCGCCCAGTTTTTATTTTTATGGGACGCAGACTAAAATAGTTGTTGAGCTCATAAGCTTATAAGTTCTTAAGTTCATAAGCTTGTAAGTTCGTAAGTTCATAAGTTCATAAGTTCATAAGTTCGTAAGCTCTTAAGTTGGTAAGAGAAAAAATATAATCGGATGTCATCCTTATACCGCTCAAGAGCTTACGATCTCAACAGCTCAACAGCTTTCAGCCTTCCCACTTCCAACTTCCAATTCCTGTGCCCCATTTGTTCATTCCGCCTCAGTGTCTGATAATTGATATCGCTAATAAGGCTCTCCAATCCACTCGGATCCTTCATCCAAGAACAGGACACCTTGGACGTCCAGCACCGGTGCGACGATCGTCACGAAACCGTTTCCAACACCGGAGAAGGTGGCATCACCTCCCACATAAATCGCATCTGCTTGAATCGTGATCGCCATATCCTGGCTTCGAATCGCCATGTCCTGGGCCACTTCGAGGTCACCGTTTACCGTGAGGTACCAATTCATGGTCGAATTCCGCCATTCATATGCGGCGCTGTTGCCGTTGAGCATCAGGTCGAATCCCTGGGGCCAGGCCACGTTTTCCCAACCGAAAAAGCTGCCGGCCTGCAACTCCGTGATATCCGCTGCAACGACAATCTCATCCGCATTGGTCATCAAAGGCCGATCCCAGCCAAAGTCTACGACGGCACCGCCTTCGATTTGCAGCCGGCCGAGTTCATGCACCCCTACCAGGTCGCCATGGACGAAGAATGACAGGTCGTTTTCCGAGTAGACCAGCAAGTTATATTCGTCCTGAGTACCAAGGATCTCGTAGTAGGGCCCATCCACATCGGAAGCATCCGGATCGATATGATATCCGGCATAGTTGCGGTGGGGCTCCAGAGCTGCGTCAACTTGAATCAGCCACGTATTGTTACCCAGGTCTGTAACGCTTTCGATGTAACGCTTACCCAGCACCTCGACCGGGGTGGGTTGTGCCGACGATATGGTTTGCCCGGTTACCGGATCGACGTTGGATATCCTCAGCTCGCCGAGCTCGCCGGCCTGCCGCAGGTAGACCGTTCCCGCAGCACCGAGGGTTGCGCTCCCAGCGGACGATGGGCCGCCGTGGGCGGTGACGAGTGCATCGTTAAAGCCGAGGTCATTGGCGTAGATCACAGCCACACGGCCGCCGGCACCCGTGTAGTATCGGACCTCATCCCAGGCGCCGCCGCCATTGGCAGTGATGCGGCTGAGCATGCCGGTGTCCTGAATAAAATCCGCGATTTCAATTCGGACGCTGCCGCCGGCGCCGGTCGGATCATTGGCGGATGCGCCGATACCGCCGTCGGCCAGGATGGCCGCCTGATCGAGATCCAGGGCCGCGGCCTGGATACGGACCACACCGCCTCCTGGCGCCCCGTAAGCAGCACCGTCGCCGCCGCCGCTGCCGGGATAGTCGGGGTGCAGGTAGTCACCGTAAGCACCCAAGGAACCGGTTGAGGCATGACCGCCTACCCCGGCATGGCTGCCGCCGGTGGCGCCGCTGATTGAATAAGCAAGGTGATCCAAGGTCCTGCCCCGCGGATATCCTTTGCCGCTGACGTCCACTGCAGCCCCGTAAATCTTCAGGGTCTGATCGACCCAGATGTCGAGCGGAAAATAAGTGGATTCATCGGCGTCGGGCACCGTCAGCACGGTCCCATTGGTCAGGATCAGATCCCCATAAACCGCCACCGACGGCGAGATGACGGTCACGCCGTCAAATTGGGCATCGGCCCCCACCCCGATCCCATCGGCCCGGAGGACGGCGCTTTGCTGCAGTTTGGCGGCAGACAGATTGTTGGACACGTCCAGCTGTCCGCCGATCGTCAGATTGCCATCGCTGATCACCAAATCGTCGACTGCCAGATCACCACTGATTGTCAGGTTGAAATCGACGGTCGGAAATACAGCCAAGCCGACAATCCCAGCCGTTTGCAAGTTCGAATCCGGCGCAATATCCAGGCCATCCTCGCGGGTCAGCATGATTCGGTCCGCTCCAAAGTCGACGGTGGCGCCCCCTTCGATCTGCAGACCGGCAATTTTGTGCACACCGGATAGATCTTTGCCGACCGCGCCGGCCAGATTGTCGTTGGACGATACGACAAGTCTATTGCTGTCATCCACATCGATGATCTCGTAGTACGGTCCGGCGGAGTCGGAAGCATCGAGATCAACGAAGTAGCCGACCAGGTTTTTGTCTGAACCAATTTTGGGGGCTGTACTGACCGAAATTTGGTAAGTCCCGAGTTTTGTCGGTATACACTCATATGCACAGAAGAGATTTATACCGCTGACGGCCTCACTGGGATTAAGATCATCCGTCCCAATGGCGACCAGATAAGCACCGGCCGAAAGAACAACGGAACCTGCTGATCCGTATGATGGTATTGAGAAATACTCGGAGTTGGCCCTGAGAACGTAATCATCTTCGGTCAGATCACCGTCATCTCTAAAAATGAGCATTTCCGGATAGCCTTCGGCAGTGCCCTCGGCGGTATCGACCCGCAGCTCGATGATCGCCTTTTCCAGCACATTAAAATAGTGGTAGGCAACCGCCTCAGGCGATTCAAGGTTACCATTTTCAAGCAAACCTTCCGCGGCTTGTTGGATTGACACGGCCCAGCGACCATTGCCCTGGTCCTCCACATCAGCAATGCGCTGCCGGCCGACGACCTCCACCGGCGTGGATTGATCCGATGATATGACCGCGCCTGCTGCCGGATCGACATTGGAGATTTTCAGGACGCCGGGTTCGGCCGCCGGCCGTAGGTAAATCGTTCCGGCAGCCCCCAGGTCGGCGTCTGTTTCCGAGGAAGCGCCGCCGTGGGCGCTGATGCGGATTTGGTCGAAGTCGGAGCCCGATCCATGGCCGATGAAGACGCGGCCGCCGGCGCCGGTGTAGAGCCTGGCCTCATCCCGGGCCCCGCCGCCGTTTGCCTCCACGCGACTGATGGTATCCTCGCCTGTGATTGAGCCGGTTTCGATATGGATGCTTCCGCCGGCACCGGTTGGTGTCTGGCTATCTATATTTTCCGGTGCCACCTTGCGGATGCGGTGGTTATAATAATCCGCGATGAAAAGGTTGCCGGCACCGTCCACTGCAACATCAGAGGGATATCTGAGCTGTGCCTGGGCGGCCGGGATGTTGTCGCCGCCATAGCCGTAAATTCCGTTGCCGGCGATGGTGGTGATGGTACCCTCTGGATCCACCTTGCGGATGCGGTAGTTATTACGATCGGCGATGAAGATGTTGCCGGCACCGTCTACTGCGACGCCAAAGGGATAATAGAGCCGGGCCTGGGTGGCGGGGCCGTTGTCGCCGCTAAAGCCGGAACTTCCGTTGCCGGCGATGGTGGTGATGGTGCCGTTTGGATCCACCTTGCGGATGCGGTGGTTGTAGTATTCCGCGATGAAGATGTTGCCGACACCGTCGACTGCCACGCTAACGGGAAAATTGAGCTGAGCCTGGGTGGCGGGGCCGTTGTCGCCGCTGTAGCCGTTCATTCCATTGCCGGCGACGGTGGTGATGATGCCGTTTGGATCCACCCTGCGGATGCGGTTGCTGGAACCATCCGCGATGAAGAGATTGCCGGCACCGTCCACTGCAACGCCATAGGGCGAAGAGAGCTGGGCCTGGATGGCGGGTCCGTTGTCGCCGCTGTAGCCGCGACTGCCGTTGCCGGCGAAGGTGGTGATGGTGCCGTTTGAATCCACCTTGCGAATGCGGTAGTTAACAAAATCCGCGATGAAGATATTGCCGGCGCCGTCTGCAGCAACATCCATGGGATAATAGAGCCGGGCCTGGGTGGCGGGTCCGTTGTCGCCGCTGTAGCCGAGACTTCCGTTGCCGGCAATAGTGGTGATGGTGCCGTTCGGATCCACCTTGCGGATGCGTTGGTTGGAATATTCCGCGATGAAGAGGTTGCCGGCACCGTCCACTGCCACGCCCACGGGATTACGGAGCTGTGCCTGGGTGGCGGGTCCGTTGTCGCCGCTATAACCGTATATTCCTGTGCCGGCTGCGGTTTCGATAACCAGCGGCGCCTCAATATCGCCGATGTCCATGCTGCCGTTGGCCAGGATGGCGCCATTGTTAAGCTCCAGGGCGCTCGCCTGGATCCGCACTGATCCGCCGCCGGGTGAGCCATATGAATCTTCGTCCCCGCCGCCGCTGCCGGGATGGGCGGCATGCAGGTAGTCCCCATAGGCGTCCAACGGTTCGGTTGAGCTGTGACCTCCCAGTCCGGCGTGGCTGCCACCGGCGGCACCGTCGACGCCGTAGGTAAAGTTGCCGTAGGTCCGGCCCTTGGGATAGCCCTTACCGCTGACATCCACGGCGGAGTTCTCGATGCGCAGGGTTTGATCCACTGCAATATCGAGCGGATAATATCCCGCTGCATCGGCTTCGGGTACCGTTATCGTGGCCCCGTTCGTGAGGGTCAGATTGCCGGCAACCACGACCGATGGGGAGATGACCGTTGCAAGATCAAAACGTGCATCACCCCCCACGTTAATGCTCTCAGCCTGCATGTCGACGCTTTCGTTCACGCTGCTGACTGTCAGATTACCGGCAACCGCTAGGGATTGCGAGATGACCGCGACACCATCAAACCGTGCGTCGGCACCCACATCGATAGCCTCGGCCTGAATGACGTCGATTTCGTTCACGCTGCTGACTGTCAGATTACCGGCAACCACCACGGATTGAGAGATGACTGCGACATCATCAAACCGTGCATCGGCACCCACGTTGATGGATTCGGCCTGGATAACGACGTTTTCGTTCACGCTGCTGACTGTCAGACTATGGGTGACGTTCAAACCGCCGTTCACCGTCAGATTATGGTCGGTCAGGACGAGATCGTTGAAGATCAGCCCGCCTGTTTGCATCGTCGAATCGGGCGCCACATTCAATCCGTATTCATTGGTCAAAAGAAGCCGGTCGTCGCCGAAGTCAACGGCTGAACCGCCTTGGACCTGCAGTTCGGCCAGCTTATGCACACCTGCCAGATCGTTGCCGGCGAAACCGGAGAGGTCGTCTGCCGCAAAGACAATCAACCCGTTTTCTCCCTGCCGGCCCACGATTTCATAGTAGGGACCGGCGAGGTCTGCGGCATTCGGATCGATGCGGTAGCCGGTGTAGTTCCGGTGCGGCTCGAGGGCACTATCGATTTCAAGCAACCAGCGGTTTTCACCCAAGTTAACGACGGTCTCGATAGTATGCAGGCCGACGACTTCAAGCAGGCTGGTTGTATCGGAAGATATGGATCGGCCGGCAAGGGGATCGATATTGGACACCTTCAGGATGCCGGGCTCATCGCCCCGCTGGATGAAGACCGTTCCCGCAGCACCCGAATAGGCCTCAGTCCCTGAAGCGGGTCCGCCGTGGGCGGTGATAAGATCCGGGCTGAAGCTCAGATCCTGGTTGTATTTCAAGACCACCCGGCCGCCGGCGCCGGTATAATTCTTTTCCTCATCCCAGGCACCGCCGCCGTTGGCCTCAATACGACCGGCGGTGCCGGAGTCCGCAATCGTGCCCACGTCAATATGGATGCTGCCGCCGGCGCCGGTTGGATTGACCAGATCGATATCCAGCTTCACCAGTTTTCGGATACGGTCATTCGTCGAATCTGCAATGTAGATCTGTCCAGCCTGATCGACTGCAATTTCAGATGGATAAGCTAGCTTTGCCTCGCTGGCCGGTCCGCTGTCGCCGCTGAACCCGTAACTCCCCATGCCGGCTACCGTCGTGATAATGCCCGCTGAATCGACCTTGCGGATGCGGTGATTATTGCGATCGGCGATGTATACATTACCTTCTCCGTCGACGGCAACTCCGTAGGGATAGTTGAGCCTTGCGGCGGTTGCGAGGCTGCCGTCACCGCTGTAGCCGTAGCTTCCGGTGCCGGCTACCGTCGTGATAATGCCGGCTGTATCGACCTTGCGGATGCGGTGATTATTGCGATCAGCGATGTAAACATTACCTTCTCCGTCGACGGCAACGCTATCGGGATAATTGAGTTGTGAACCAATAGCCGGTTGGCCGTCACCACCGTAGCCGTAGATGCCATTGCCGGCGATCGTGGTGATAGTGCCGGTTGTATCCACCTTGCGGATGCGGTGATTTCTTAGATCGGCGATGTAGAGGTTACCGGCACTGTCCACTGCAATACCATCAGGAGAACTGAGCTGGGCCCCGGTCGCTGAACCGCCGTCCCCCCCGTAGCCGGAAGTTCCGTTGCCGGCCACCGTGGTGATGATGCCGTTGGCATCCACCTTTCGGATACGATGGTTGAAGGCATCGGCGATGTAAATATTGTCCTCGCCGTCCAGCGCAACGCCTGAAGGATTAGCAAGCCGGGCAGCGGTGGCTGAGCCATGATCGCCGCTGTATCCGTAGCTCCCGTTGCCGGCCACCGTGGTGATGATACCATTCAAATCCACCTTGCGAACTCGGTGATTATTTCGTTCTGCGATGTAAATGTTGCCGGCCCGGTCTACGGCAACACCATTGGGATAAAAGAGCCGTGTTTCGGTAGCCGGACGCCCGTCGCTGCTGTTGCCGGTATTGCCCACACCGGCGACGGTATAAATCTTCAGGACATCCGTAATATCACCCCTTTCCATACTGCCATTGGCCAGGACGGCGCCATTGTCGAGCTCCAGAACCGCAGCCTGAATGCGCACGGATCCGCCTCCTGGTGAACCATACGTATTTTCGTCCCCGCCGCCGCTGCCGGGATAGGCGGCATGCCGGTAGTCACCATAGCTGTCCAGAGGTTCCTCTGAATCATGACCGCCCAAGCCGCCGTGGCTGCCGCCGGTTGCGCCGTTGATCGAATAGGCCAGGTTGCCGAACGACCGGCCTCGAATATAGCCCTTGCCGCTGACATCCACGGAGGCGTCCTGAATACGCATGGTCTGCGCCACCGCGATATCGAGAGGATAAACATTGGCGGCGTCGGCCGCCGGGACGGTAAGGATCGCCCCATTGGTAAGGGTCAGATCGCTCCGGACGTCGATTCCTCCGGCGACAGCCAACTCCAACGTTGCCGTGTCGACCGTCATATTACCCAGTATTTGCAGTTCCTGCGCTCCGAGCGTCGACGCCTGACCATCCACGCCGACGTCGCCTGCCACGGTGATGCGGCTGGCAGAGCCCAGCGATCCATCGCTTAACTGGAGGCTATCCAGACGAATATCGGACACATAAAAGATCGACTGGTTGGTGAGTGTTAGATCACCGAGTTGCTGTTCATCCTCATCCGTATGGTATTCGGCCACTTGGGCCAGGTTTTCATATTCCGCCACCCGGAATCGATCGGCGTGGATACGGTCGTCCGTGCTCAACCGGACACCATCGGCGGCCACCAGTTTGTCAAGGCGGATGACGCCGATCAGGTCGTTGCCGGTCATCGGGCTGATGTCGGCCGGGGATTCGATCACCAGGGAATTTTCGTCATTGTCAATGACTTCATAGAGCGGTGCCTGGACGTCGTCGGCGTCGAGGCTGACCGATAGACCGCGCATTCCGAGAATCCAGGCCTCGAGATCGGGTACCGACCAGGCATTGGCTTCAATCTCCACCCGGTACAGGCTGTTCTCGCCTGCGACCGGCGCGATGCCCGTGATCAGGTGACGGCCGATGAAACGCAGGGTGGTATTGCCCCGGGCATGCCCCAGCCCGGCCGCATCCAGGTGCAGCTCGCCATATTGCTGGTCGACCTTTTTGAGGAAGACGGTGCCGGCGCCGCCGCTGTTTTCAATAACGGGTGCCGAGCCGGCATGGGCTTCCAGGGTGAGGCCGTCGGCGATCGGGGTGGAGCCGTCGCCGTAGCTGTCGTAATAGACGGCAATGCGACCGCCGGCCCCGGTCCCCTGATTGTCGTTGACGACATTGCCGCCATTGGCGCGAACGGTCCCGCTGCCGGAAATCGTGCCGGTTTCGATGAGGATCGATCCCCCGGCACCCGACCCGTAGGGCCAGGTCTGCTCCGCGGTCAAACTCTGGCCGTCGGCCGAGATGACACCATTGACGATGGCGGAAGGTACCGATATTTTGAGAACTCCCCCGCCGATGGCCGCGGCATAGCTTCCGGCGCTGGCCCCCGGGAACCGGGGCTGGCGGAAATTCCCGTAGGCGGAATAAGCCCCGCTGTCCGGATTGGTGGATGCATCGCCGCCGTGGGCGCCGCCATAGGCATTCCGGCCATTCTGATTATATGAGCGGACCCTCTCCGCTCGCAGCAGGCCGCCGGCATCCACCTGCAGCCGGTCATTTAATTGGAGTTTAGCCACGCTGCTGCCGACCACGACTTCGCCGCCGGATTCCACCACCAGCGAGCTGAATTTGATGGAATCGTCGTCATAGCTCAAGGAACCCCCGCTCTGAACCACCACCGCGGCATAGCGCATGCTGCCGTCCGCCGCGGTCGGGCTGTCGACCTCTACCGTGGTTGCGCCCCAGGCCCCAACCTCGAACAAAATGCTGGCGGTGGAGGAGATTCCCAGAGTATCCTCGGCCGTCACCAGAATATTAATGATGTCGCCACCCTGGGCATCGCCGGCAATGGGAATCATAAATTGACCGGCGAGAGAGCTTTTACCGGTCGCATCGATCTCATCTTGAACGACACCGCCGGGGACCGGGCCGGTGGCGGACAGGGCTACCCGGGAGAGGGATCCGAGCTTGTGGACCTCGAACCGGACCGGGAAGCTTTCGCCGGCCGGCACGCGGTAATCCACCGTCGAGACCGACAAGAGGGGCGAGGTTTTATTTTCCACGACAGTGGTCGAAACCGGATCGGAAAGCGAGATGTCGCCGTCGGTTTCGATGGTGATCAGCCGCAGGTCATAGTCACCGGCCGGTATTCTCAATAGGACCGACACCGGCAGGCTGAATGAGAACGGATCGGCGTCATTCAGCCACAGGCGCCAGTCCGCCGGGTCATCGTCGGGCGAATATTTCATATTTGCCAATACATGCCGCGACAGGAAAATTCCGTTCGTGATTATAGATGCCAGGGCGTCGTCGTCACTTGTCTGCAGATTTTCTTCCGGCGGGGGCTGCCAGCCCTGGGGAAACAGGTAGCCCCCAACGCTCAAGACATCATGACCCGGGTCTTCAACCGCGATTTGCAGCGTGCGGAATTCACCATGGGTCCACAGCAAGTCGGTGGACGGATTCACGAGAGAAATCCGGGCTCTTGGATCCGCGGCCAGCATCACCGGTACCATGTGGGTGCTGACATTGCCGCAATTGGTTGTGATCCGGAACTCGAGCTGGCTCAGGCCGGCCTGGAGCATGGCGACGTAGGCTGCCGGATTTTCTAAAGCGAAGTAAACCTTATCCTCGCTGCGGATGGTATGGGCGACCGGATTATCGGCACCGGTCGGGTCGGGCGCATTCAACCACTCGACAGAGGCGATGCCCGAAGGCGCGTCGGCCCGAATGGTGATGGGCCTGAAATTGGAGGTCTCACCACCGATATCGTCGCCCGCAGGCCGGATGTAAACGGTTTCACCGGTCACCGGATAGATTGCAATCACCTCCGGAGCTGTGCACGGCGCGGCGGACGCTACGTTGAGGGGGTAGGTGCCGGCCACGAATTCTCGAACGCCGTCCGCGGTCTGTTCCTGGACCCGAATTTCCAAGGTGTGGGTCCCGATATCGTCTTCCGTGACGACATAGGCCCGGCGCGCTTCCTGGTAACGGCGTGCCAGGTCGACGGCCGTCCGGGGCTGGTAGCTTAACAGGTGAGATGGATCGACGGAATTACCATCGGATTCGATCACGCCGGCCTCGCATTCGGATACGGTAATGTCCCCAGTGCCGTCATAATCACTCCAGCTGCGCGTCAGATCTTCCAGGTCGCTGCTGTAAAACCACTCTTCGTGGCCGTAGGCATCGCCGTAATCGTCCACACCGACGGGCAGGGCTTCCATAATATCCCATTCTTCAAGCTCGTTGCCGCCCTCAGACCCGTAATCCCAGAAAATCCAATAGCCGTTTTCATTGGTAAACGCCGGTTGGCCGTTGAACATCCGGCTGTAGCTATAGACACCGTTGGCCTCCGCCGGATCTTCGGCGTCTGTAACTGCCAAACCGTTCAGAATGATGTTGACGTATTCCCAGCCGCCGGTCAGGTCGTCGCTGTAGTCCAATTCCGAACCGCCCAGTTCATCGGAAATATCCCATTCTCCGTGGCCATCGCCGCCGTCAGGGCCATCATCCCAGAAAAACCAGTAGCCGTTGTCGTTCGTGTAGGCCGGATTCCCGTTAAAGCTACCCGTATGCCGGTAAAGACCGTTGACATCCGCATAGTCCCCCCCGTACTCATTTTCAAAGTTGGCCACAATGAAGCTGGACGGGAGAACCACCATGTCCATCTCCCAGTCGCGGGTCAGGTAGTCGCTGAAATCCAGGTCAAAACCGCCCAACTCGTCTGAAAGTTCCCAATCATTCCAGTCACCAGCGAAAATCCAGTACCCGTTGTCGTTGGTGTAAGCCGGGAAATTATTGTATACGCCTTGCCGGCGATAAATGCCGTCGGCCGCTTGGCCTTCATCGGAGTCCAAAACAATCAGATAGGCTTCCGATTCACCGGATTCATCTTCCGCAACCTCCAGGGGCGTGCCGTCAAGGACATACTGCACGTTGATATGGTTATGGCCGGCATCGGAAACGGTCAGGGGGATGTCGAGGGCCTGGCCGACCTTCAGATCGATGGTGGCGGGCAGGGCCGGATCGATCTCGACCACAGGTTGCGGGTCCGGCTCGACCGGCACAGTCAGTGCAATTGTCTCACTTACCCTGGAGGTGCTTAATTCGCCGGAACCATAATCCTCCCGCCATTCAGCCTGCAAATCTGCGGCATACCACAACTCCTCACCGCCCAGCGTCGCCCCAAGACCCCATTGTACGTAGCCCTCTCCGCCATCAGGGCCATCATCCCAGAAAATCCAGTAGCCGTTGTCGTTCGTGTAGGCAGGGTATCCGTTGAATACTCTGTCTTCAAGATAGATTCCGTTGGCACCGGCCGGATCTTCAGCACCTGATACGTTCAAGTGACCTTCCTGTCCCCACACGTCGAGGCCCACCGCCACCTGCCCCAGAGCGTCGGCGGGAACACCGGCGGCGTAGACGATTCTGAGAATAATCGTTTCATCAGTTCCTTTGGCAATGGAAAGGGTGAAGTCACCGTAATCGATCCCATCGTCGTCATTAGATCCATCCACCGCATCGGCTAATGAGAGCCAATACGCCCCGACAGCGACGATATAGTCGCCGGGCTCAAGGGCATGCTTGATCTTCGACAAATAGCCAGTGCCGCCATCGTCGTCATAAACGATGAGATCATCCGCATCCAATTCGCCGTCATCATGGAAGAGATAGATAACCGAATCCTCAAAATCGGCAGAAGAAATTTCGAACTGATAATCAACTTGTGCCCCAACGTTAAATCGGTGATAGAACACGCTGCCCTCACCGCTTGGGGTCAGGCTTCCCGCCACCGTCTGCACACCATCGGAAAGACCGTTGTCGCCGGTGATCACTTCACCGTAAACCGGGTCGGGATGGGGCGTCGAATAGGGTACCCGGTAAAGCGGCACGACGGCCCCGTCGATGGTCAGGCTGGTGACTTCGAATGGTATGATATTTGAAAATTCGAGCCACAGTTCGCCGTAGTCGGCACCGGCGTAAAGCTTTTGCTCCGGATTCAGTGACATCAGGCGCACCGGATCGGCGATAATCTCCGGCTTGATGGTCAAGTCACAGTGGCGCGGGGATTCGCCCAGGGTGGCCGTGAGGGTGGTGGCGCCGGCGCCCCGGGCCCTGAACAACCCGTTGCCCTCGTGCCGGACGACGGAGTCGTCCGAACTGGAGTAGGCGGTTCCGAAACGCTCGTCAGTCACATCGAGCGACTGAGACAGGGCTCCCGCCGTCACCGTTGCCGTGACCACCAGCTGGATGGCGGGCGGCTCGGAGGAGGAATACCGTGTTTCATAGATTGACGGTGAAACCGTCAATTCCGTTATCCAGGCGGCGATGTCTATGCCGGCAGGATCATTGGGATTATTGTCGGTAGCGACCTCGAGCCCGTCGGATACACCGTCGCCGTCGCTGTCGGTCTGGTTGGGATCGGTGTTATACTGGTTGACTTCGACACCGTCGCCCAGGCTGTCGCCGTCACTGTCGCTGCTATTGGGATCGGTGTTGTGTTGGGTGACCTCGTCAAAGTCGCTCAGGCCGTCGCCGTCACTGTCGCTGTTGTTGGGATCGGTGTGGTGCTGACTGACCTCTGCGAGATCGCTTAAGCCGTCGGCATCGCTGTCGGAATTATTGGGATTGGTGTTGTATTGGCTGACCTCCAGGAGGTCGTTCAGGCCGTCACCGTCGCTGTCGGCTGCGTTGGGGTCGGTATTGTGCCGGGAAACTTCATCCAAGTCGCTGAGGCCGTCGCTGTCGCTGTCGCTGTTATTGGGATCGGTGTTGTGTCGGGTGACCTCATCAAAGTCGCTCAAGCCGTCGCCGTCACTGTCGGCGTTGTTGGGATCGGTCTTGTGCTGATTGATCTCATCAAAGTCACTCAGCCCGTCGCTGTCGCTGTCGGCATGGTTGGGATTCGTGTTGTATTGGCTGACTTCCTCGCGATCGCTCAGTCCGTCACCGTCGCTGTCGGCCGCATTGGGGTCGGTGTTGTGCTGGCTGACTTCCTCGCGGTCACTCAGGCCGTCGCCGTCGCTGTCGCTGTTATTGGGATCGGTGTTGTGTTGGGTGACCTCATCAAAGTCGCTCAAGCCGTCGCCGTCACTGTCACTGTTGTTGGGATCGGTATGGTGCTGGCTGACCTCTGCGAGATCGCTTAAGCCGTCGGCATCGCTGTCCGGACTGCCGGGATCGGTTCCAAGCGCCAGCTCTTCGGCATTGGTCAACTCGTCGGCATCCGCGTCTTCGGCCGCGTCCGGGATGCCGTCCTGATCCGTATCCGTCCGGGTCGGATCAAGGTCCAGGTTGATTTCGAACTCATTGGGCAGGCCGTCCTGGTCGTAATCCTCGCCCAGCAGCAGCACCCGCAGGGAAATGGTGTTGGCCAGGCGCAGGTCTTCATCCTGGTAGCGACCCGCCAAGCTCAGGGCCACCTCGCTGCCGTCGGCAAACTCCGGATCATCGTAGGCGGGCACCACAAACGAACCGGCCAACCAGTCAAAGGCGACCTCGGTGTCCGCCAATAAGGCCTTGCCGGCCGAGACGGCGCTGCGGTCGATACCGTCGCCGAACAGCAGCGCGATGGTCTTGGTGCTCGCTTCCAGGGCATAGGGTCGGCCCTGGGCGCCAATGGCGGCCTGGGGACTCGAGACGGTTCCCTGCTGCAAGAGCACGGCATCCCGGTCGACGGCACCGAGCCAGGTGGAGCCGGCCGTGTCAAAGGTATAGGTCCGGTTCAGCTGCACTCCCGGCGATAGGGTGAAAGCCACCTGGTTGTCGTTGACGTCCATGTCGCCGGCGACCGGTTCGCCATCCAGTGAAACGGTCAGCGGATCGGCATCGGCAGCATTTTCGATGGCCTTGGTGTAAGTGAAGATCAGGCGCGGATGGACACTGTCGTGCGCCGTTTCAAAGGCGGCCTGGCTGATCGCCGGTACCTGCGGCACAAAGGTCAGGGTCAGTCCGGCCTGGGCGTCGAACCCGACCGGCACCGGGGTGATGGCACTGACGGCCAGCTCGACATCCTCGGCGGTCTCATCGGAGACCGGGAACTCACCGTCCCCCCGGGTCAGGATCAGATCGAAGGTGCCGGAGTCGCCGCTGCTGTGGGCGCTGCCGGACAGGGTAACCGCGGCGTTGAAGTCGGCATCCCGGGGCAGGCCCTGGCTGTTTTTGACCGTGGTGACGAGGTTGCCGAAGGCATCCGCCACCGCCAGCTGGATGGTGGCGGTTTCCGTCACCTCGAGGCGCGCCGGATCCCCCAGGGCGTGGTTGGTTCGGGAAACTTCACTGAAGGCCAGACTGGCCGGCGGACCCGGCAGGACCGTCAGGGGGATGACGCTGGTTTCAATCGACGGGGTGGCGGGTTTGCCGTCGTTATCGTAGCGCGCCGTGAGGCCGGAATCCGGCGGCAGTACGATTTGAGCGGCATAATCGCCAACAGTTTCGGCCGCCGAGACGGTGACATCGGCCCGGCCGTTGACCAGCCGTATGGTGCCCTGTTCGCCCACCGCCAGGGTGTCGATGGCGACGTGGTCGGCAAAACCAAAGTAGAAACCGGGATCTTCAAGGCGCAGGGTGACCCGCTGTTCGTTGGCGGTATGGACGACATTGCCGCTGGTGTCCCGGGCGCTGATGGCAAAGACGACATCTTCGGCCGCCGAAACCGGCGGCACGTAGGCGAAACGGATGTGGTCGATCTCCCCGGGCAGCAGATCGAAGTAGTGAACGGCGCTGATCTTTCCAAAACCTTTGACTGTCGCCAGGATTCGGTAAAAGCCGGCCGTGCGGTTCGTGTTGAAATTCAACCGGGACATGCCGTCGGAATCGGTTGCCAGGGTCATGAGCGGACGGTTGCTGATGCCGGGCGCGACCTGGATGCGCCATTCCACGCTCTGTTCGGGCACCGGGCGGCCGGCGTCATCCAAGACCTGGACCTGCAGGGGCAGGGACTGACCCACGGCGGCAAAGGCGGGGTTGATGGCCCCATCACCGCCGTTGACAAAGCGCACCTCGTTGGGGATCTGGGTCAGCGCCACGGTTTGAACCGGGCCGTCGCTGGTCTGTCCCAGGGCATCCATCAGGCGCACTTTAAAGCTGAAAGTATCGCCGTAGCGGTCATCTTTGGTGGCCTTGAGGGAGGCTTGGATCCTTGACCTGCCGGATTTTCGATAAACTTCTCTTTCCTCGCCCGATGACAGATCGAGAATCGCCGCGGTCAGGCCCCCGTAGCCGCTGTCGTCAGCCTGGTCGAGGCCGGCCACGGTCACAGGGATCAGGTGGTTAAAGAAGCCGTTGAGCGGTTTGGTGACGGTCAACAGGTCCGCCTGGGGGGCCGTGTCGGGGAGGACCTCGATGGTCCGGGTCGAGGAGGCTTCCTGGCCCATTTCATCGGCGACGGTTACCGTAATCTCCTCGGTGACCGCGGGAGGGGTCACCCGCAGGGAGCGCGGATCGTCGATATAAAAGGTGTAGTCCTCTGCGGTCTTCAGCCCGCTGAACGTATGGCGGAAGGTGACCTCATGCCAGGTGACGGCCGCCTGTTTGAGGGCCAGGTCGTCGCCGGCCCGCACGCGCACTTTCAGCCGGCTTTGCTCGCGAACCGGGCTGTCGGCTTGCACCAGGGTGATGGTCGGGGGATTGTCTTCGACCACCGTGTAGCGGACCGGCACATCGAGCTGGGTCTCCCAGCCGACGCCGTCGCGAATCGTGACATCATATTCATAAGTCTGCCCGGCCCGGGGGGCGGCCTCGGTGTAGCGCAGCTCGCCGTTTTCGAACCGGAAGGCCACGATCAGGCCGTTGCGGCGCAGCAGGGCCAGCTCGACCCCGCTGTCCAGATCCTGCACCTCCACGACGACCGTGAACGGATGGTCATGGACCGGCTGTCCGCCTTTGAGCACGCCCTCGAGGTTGAATACCGGGTCAAGCGGCGGAAACGGATCTTCCGTGCGGGTAAAATCCATCACCTCCGAATCGGCATAGTTGCCGAATTCATCGATGACCCGGGCCATGAATTGATGATAGCCCTTGGCGAAATTGCGATAGATGAAGTATTCCGGGCCATAGTGTCTTCCGATCAGGTTAAAGGCCGGCAGCGGTTCTGCGGGCTCCGGCCCGGCCAGTTCGCGATGGTAAAATTCGACCTGGGAGACGGCCTGGGTGCTGTTGCGCACCTCGGCGCGCAGCTCGGTCAGGCGCGGCAAAAAGTTTCCGCTGGCCGCCAGCGATACCGTGAAGGGATTGCCCGGCAGGCCCTCGCCCTGGAGCATGACCCGCCGGATTTCAGAGTGGCGGATTTCGCCCCAGACCGTTTCGATGGCGCTGGTAATGTCAAAGGGCTGGCCGTTGCGCAGGTGGGCCGGCACCTGGACCCGGGACGAGAACGGCGCGGCGGTGCTGACCGCCACCGGCTCGCCGTTGATGTAATAGCGAACCGCATTGACGCCGTCGGCTTCCGCCAACGCCAGGGGAACCTGTTGGGTCTGCACATAGATGGTGTTGACAATCGGTGTGGCGAGAGCCGGTGATGAATGCAGCGACTGCTGTGAAAGCTGATAAACCGCCAGGCCGTATGCCCCCTGGCCCACCAGCAGCCGGTCCTGGCGGGCGGCCAGGGCCGTGACGGGGTAGTCGCTCTGCAGGGCGGCGGGCGGGACGTCGATCCAGGTCTGACCGGTGTCGAACTGATAGATGTCGCGGCCGACGGCCACCCACAGGCCACCCGGGCCCTGGGCCAGGGCCTTGATCAATCCGCCGAGCTCGACGTGCTCGTTGCTCAGATCATAGAGGCGCAGGCGGTGCAGGGTGCTGCCGATGGCATAGTAGAGGTAGTCGGCATCGCTGGTCATGAGGTCGATCGGGTCGTAGGAGGTGGTCAAAATAATGTTGGTGTCGATTTCATAGTCCTTGATGGGAAAGTCGCCGACATCCACGCGATAGACCGTGCGGTTGACGGTGCTCACCAGCAGGCTTTCACCGGCGGCGGCCAGGGCGACGATATCTTCACCCGGGCCGATTTCAAGCTGATGTTTTTGATGGGGCGCCGTGCGGGAGGCGATGTGCAGGCCTGCTCCGGCCGCTGCCACGACTTTGGCGCGGGTTAACAGCATGTGCTCAAACGGTGCGCTGTTCAACACCAGCGATTCGCGGCCCCTTTGGTCCAGGGACACCACGCGCTGGGCGCCGGTCCGCAGCAGGTAGCGCAGCTCACCGCCGGCGGCTACCGCCTGGGTGGCGGTGGTGAATGCTGCCGGATGAACCGCTTCCTGCCAACCGCGCCCATGCTGAGACAGGGTCACCGCCCCGTATTCATCGGCGGCCGCCAGGTAGATGCCTCCGTCAATCGTCACGTCGCGGATATTGCCCCGCCATTTGCTCTGGTAAAGACGAACGGGTGCATGGTCCTGACGCTCGATCTGCAGGACCGCCCCGGCAGCGCCGCCGACCCAGATCTTGCCGCCGGCCATAAAGGCATCTTTGGCGTGATCGCCCAGATTTGCGGCAAAGCTGCCGATCATTTCCGGCCGCAGCGGGTTGCGGATGTCGATGACCTGAATTTGGCCGTGGGCCGCCGATAGCGCCAGCAGATCTCCTTGCAGGCTGAGGAGCCGTTCGGCGTTGATGTCCATGGCAAAGGAACGTTCCTTGAAAGCGCTGTCGAAGACGTGGAGGTTGCCGTTGTACGCCGCCACAAACAGGTGGTCGCGGCTCTGGGCCAGGGCGCTGAAACTGCCGGAACGGCGCCGCACCGCAGCGAAATTGCCGTCAAATTGCACCAGCTCCCGATCGGTCAGCACCACCAACTGGTCGCTCCGGGCCTGGATGTCGAGCACCCGGCCCTGGACGGCAATGCGGCGTTCATGTTCGACCGAATTCCCGGCGATCGTGTAACCGTAAAGATCGTCGTTGACCACGGCCAGGAGGCGATCTCCGGTCACGCGCAGCCTACTGACGGGACCGCTGAGCGGGATTTGGCTGAGGACCCGGTATTCGTCGGCCGGATCGATGACCACGATGCCGATGTCATCCAGCGCCAGGATGATGCGGTCACCGAGGTGATCCATGGCGTTGATCCGGGTTTCCAGCCGGACGCGCAGCTGCCCGTCGATATCATACAGGGCGCGGTCATCGGCAAACCAGGCATTGCCGATATCCGGCATACCGGCTTGAAAGGGTCTTGGCTGCGGTCCCGCAGCCAGGGTGAAGGGATTGATCACCGGCACGTGAAGCTCCCGGGTGCGGGTGTTGCCCAGACCGTCGGATATGGTCCCGACGATCCGCAGGGCGGCCGTCCCGGCCGGCACCTCGATTGCGGCCCGGGTTTCGCCGGAAACCAGCAGGGCATCGTGGTCGTCGTAGACCGCGATGTGCGACGTCAGCTCCGGTGGGATCTCGGTATCGATCCGGGCCTGGAGCAGCGAGCCCGCCATGATTCTCTGACCGGCGCCGCTGATCTGCGGGGTCGGAATCCTCAGGGCGGGAAACAGTTTGATTCCCACCTCGGACTCACTGTAGTAAAAACTGTCTCCGTGATAGGCGCGCACCCGCAGGAAGAGATTCTCCGAAACGGCAATCTCCGGCAGGCGCAGCTCGGCGCGGCCGCGCAGGTTTGCGGCCAGGCGGCGGTCGATCAGGCTGCGGTTGTAATCGAACAGGCTGATTTCGGCATAACGGAACGGCTCAGACCCGCTGGGTGCGACAACGTATTCCACCGGCAGGCGGTCGCCTTCCGTAAAGCTGTCGTTGTTTTGCGGCTGGGCAATGCGGACGGCGGCCACACCGGCGTCATTTTCCACCAGGGCCACCTGATAGGCGTCCAGCACAATTTGCGGGTCCTGCAAATCATGCACCGCGAAAGCGACCTCGCCGGCGTCGGTGGGCACGGCCAGCCATTGATGGGCAAACCCGGTGGCCGCAGGGGTGGTGGTTTGCGAAACCTGGTTCCATTGAATCAGGACTCCGTCGACCCGCGCCGCGGGATCAAATTCAACGGCGGCCGGGGCCCACGTGCCTTGGGCCAGGATCCCGCCGGAGGTTGGCTGGATGGACACGACCGCCCGGTCGGGGCTTTCATCGCGCGCCAGCAGCCGGGTGTCGGACTGGCCGCTGCGGTCCGTGCGCACCACCTCGATGTCGCCCGGGGCCAGGGTGCGGTGCGCCAGGAACCAGGCATTCCGGCCGTCACGCCACAAGGGCTGCGCCGCCAGGCGTGTGCCGGCGCTGTCGAAGAAGGCATAGGACTCGCCGCCCAGGGTCGCGGAGGGTGCCGGGGCTATGACGATGACGCCCATGGGGCTTTCGATCAGCGTCGGTTCGAAAAGACCGGCCGATGGTTCGGCAATGGCGCTGCGCAGCCGGATGGCGCCGGGTGTACCTGCCGCCAGGCGCTCATAGACCCGGTTTGCGGCAAAGACCAGCCGGTCGGCGCCGTTGCTGTTGAGGGCCACCAGCTCGTCGTCGCGGTAGGCCTGCCAGGTGCGGTCGGCATAGGGGCCGTCGGCCAGCACCCACAGCAGCTCGCCGTCAGGCACCAGCTCGCGGACCCGGCCGCCGGCTGCCAGGGTGCCCAGTTCCACCAGGGTGCCGTCGTCCAGCAGCTGATGGCGATAAACAACATCGCCGCTCCAGGTGGTCAGGCGGTCGCCGTGCACGGCCAGTCCCTCGCTACCCGGCAGGGCGGTGTAGAACAGCTTCTCCAGCTCGATAAAATCATCCCCGCCGACCCGGAACGCCTGCAGGCCGAAATCGGTCAAAACGAACAGGCGGTCGTCCGCCACCACGCTCATGCGAATGGGATTGCTGACAATTTGTCCGACCACCGGCACGAATTCGCCGTCCAGATATTGATAGGCATCCAGCAGGGCGCCGTGGCGGGTAAAGATAATATCGCCGCTGCCGCCCAGCACTTCACCCAGGATGGGGATGCGGCGGGCAGCGTCGAGGACGCCGTTCTCCAGCGGCCAGACCACCAGATTGCGGTTGCCGCCCAAATCTTCCTGGGCCAGCAACAGGGTGCCGGAAAAGCGCAGGGTCTGCAGGGAACCGGCGGTGCCGGCGTCGACGATGCCGCCGGGCCCCCTGAGCTGATAACCGCCGTCGCGTCGGTTGACCACCCACAGGAGTTCATCTTCGGCTTGATCCGGGACGGGCACCGCCACCATATCCGCCGTGACGTCCGATGGATTGTCGGGCTCATAGATCAGCGCGGCGTCAGGTGTCAAATAGGCGGTTTTGGCGATAATCCGCGCGGTGGATTTACCGTGCCCCGAGCGGTCGCGCAACGTGCCCGTCACGCGCACGGCACTGCCGGCCGTACCGATGGTTACGCTGCGCGGCCCCAGTCCCACGGGGAATTGGGCGGTCACCCCGCCGGCCGCGGGATCTTCGACCCGGACCGTGGAGTCATCGGAAAAATCGGTCATCCGGGCCGGGATGCCGGCATCGATCCACAGCTGGGTGCCGCTGAGCGTTGTGGCCGTGGGTTTGACGATCAGGTCCGGCTCCGCCTCGATACCGTCGTCCCGCAGGACTTTGACAAAACGGCGGGCATTCAGGTTGCCCTGGGTTGCCGCCAGACGCAGCACCACGACAATGTCTTCACCGGTGGCCGGCAGGACGGCATCCATGGCAAAACGCTCGGGATCGTCCTCGCTGCGGGTCACCGGCAGGGGCCCCGTGCTGCGGGGATCGGCGGCCGCGCCGCCGACTTCCATAAAAAGTGCGGCGTCGGTCATATTGCGCATCACGACTTCAAGCCGAATCGTCTCGCTTTCATGAAATTCGGCGCCGTCCTCGGGTGCCAGCAGGGCGATGCGGGGCTCCCCTTTTTCCGGATCGTAGGGATGCAGGGTGACAGCCGATGCCGCGGCCGGCACGCTCTGATTGCCGTTGGAATCGACGGCAAAAACCTCGATGTGCACCGGATCGAGGCCGGGGGCCGTGTATTGGAACAGGTTGGGGTTGCTCAGCTCGACGGGCGGAGCGCCGTCGACCGCCGCGCTGACGGTGTCGATGCCGTAATGGTCAAAGGACTTGATCAGGATGTTGGTCACCTCTCCCATGGGAATGCCCGAGCCGTCGGACGGGGAGACGATCGCCACGGTCGGCGGGGTTTTGTCCAGATACAGGGTATACGCATCATCCTTGGTTTTGGATCCGGAAAAGCCGTAAGTCACGGTCAAACGCACCGGCACCTGGTCGCCTTGCTGGCCGGTGATTTTGACGATATCTTTCAGGCGCGGATTGAGATAGGACAGGGATGCCGTGGCCGACCCGCCGTCCAGGACGAAGGTCGCCGGATAGACCCGGTTGAAGACCCGCAGTTTGCATTCCTGGCCCTTGATCAGATCGACATCGCCGCTGATGTCGAAATGGATGTCGGCGCGGTGCAGTTCCTCGACTTCCGCCGGTGTGGTGTAAACCGCCGAGATGTCGATCACCGGATCGACCACCGCCGCATCGAAGCGCTGCTCGGCGGCCTGGCCGCTGCGGTCCACGACCTTCAGCCGGATGGCCAGGGCCTGGTGCTCCTCCAACATCGGGATTTCGAGGTCCGGCCTGAGCGTTTGCCAGCCGCCGAAATTGAGGCCGCCGTCAAATGAGACGCGCGCCTGATAGGTAAGTTGGCCGGCGGACGATCGATTGTCCTGCGCTGAGGGCACGAAGGTGTAGGTTCGGCCTCTGGTGTGAGTCAGGGCCGGGGTGACCGGTTGAGCGTCCCGCTGGCGCACCAGGTTGAGGTTGCGCGGGGCCAGGGTGTCCCTGGCGGCAAAGGTGATGGAATAGGTGCCGCCGCTCAAGCCGGCGCCGTCCCGGGCCGGGTTGCCGTGGCGGTCTTGGATGCCGCCGACGGTCACCCGGTAATCGCGGTTGTGCTCCAGGGCCGCGCCGATTTTCAGACGCAGGGTCATGACATTGCCGGATTGAACCAGCTCGAAGCGCTCGGATATGCCCTGATCGGGCTTGCCGCTGTAGTCGCGAAATTTAGCGGTGACGCTGAATTGCGCGGCACTGACATCTTCATCGAACACCAGTTTGACGGGGCGGGTATAGGTCAGCGACTGGGTGCTGGTGGCTCTGGGTCGGGTATCGTCCACCCCGGTCAGCCGGGTGGCCACCTGAACGGTTTCGCTGGTCTCGGGCCGGCGGACCACGATCCGGTATTGCTTGCCGTGGACGGCTTTGGGAGAAGTAAACCGGAGGCCCTGGCCGGTGAGCCGCACGGACCTGACCTGATTGCCGGAGTTGGGCGCGAAGCCGGCATCGGCTTCAAACCAGTGGACATACAGTTTGCCCCAGAAACCCGACCCTTTGACCGTCACGGTGTTGCCGCCGGAGTCGCTGACCCGGTCGGCCCCCCGGCTGTTGGTGGTGACGATATCGGTGACGGCAATGGCTTCGGCCACCACCAGGGCCACGGGCAGGCGCTCGGTCCGGCCTGCCTGGGCCAGGCTCAGGGTGTAAAGACCGGGATCGGCGACGGCCAATTCAAATGATAACTCGGTGCCCGCTTCATTGATGGTCCACAAGGCCGGGGGGACGTTGATGTCATTGAGGGTCAGGGAGGCGGCCTGATCCAGACCCGCGCCGTGCACGGTGTAATGGGTTGAACGGCCGGTGATGGTGGTGGCCGGCGAGAGCCGGCGTACCTCCATGGGAACAATGCCGAATAGCGGGGCCGCCTTGAGCTGCCAGGCCAGGTCATGGGTCACCCCGGCGCCGTCGATGACGGGCGCGGGGTCATTGAACAGGCCGACGCTGTAGTTTTCATCCACCTGATAGGTATCGCCCAGCACCTGAAACTGCAGCTGATTGCCGAAAAGACGGGAACTGCCGGGGACGGCGCTGTCGTCCGATTGACGCCGTACATCCAGACTGACCTTTTCCCAGCCGGCGGGTTCACCGCTGATCTGCAGGGCGACCAGGTCGCTGTCGTCCGCGATATGGCGCACGGGTGACAGCCCCACGGTATTGAGCAGGGGCACCCGCAAATTGTGATAATCAGATCCGCGGCGCCATTCGAGCAGATCACCGGTGAAGGTCAGCTGGGCCGCACCGCCATACCCGGCGCTGCTGCAGATTCTGGCCACCTCCGCCAGTGCCAGTTGATTGCCCATGACGCCGGGCGAATCGATGTCGTAGAGGACCAGCCGGCGGGCACCGGTCTGGGATGAGATCGCGGCCAGCAGTTCACCGTTGACGGCTGCCGCCGTCAGGCCGGAGAGATTGGCATAGCCCAGCTTTTCGAACCGGCCGCGGCTTTGGATCTCACCGGTGGTCATCAATTCCACCTGATCGTCACCGCGCAGTGAGAGGCGTTGGGGCGAGACCGTTAAGCTTTGGGGGTTGATGAGCTGGTGGCCGGTGCCGGCGGCCACCGTCTGCCAATCGTCGATCGGCCGGGCTTCGATGGTGAAATTGCCCAGCAGATAAATGTAAACATCATCGGCCGTCATATCGACCGCGCTGACGGCGAGCGTCTGCCAACCGGCCCCGTAGACGCTGCCCATATGCAGTCCGTCAGGACCATGGGATATAAAGGTCTCACCGGCCAGGTGCAGGCGTCGATGTTCAATTCCGTTCGGGTTGACCAACCGGTTGATGCGCTCGGGGGCGTAGAAATTGCTGATGTCATAGACCACCAGTTCATGGTCGCTGCCGACGCTGAAGATGGCATAATCCCCCGACAGGGCCATGGCATTGACCGCGCCGCCGGGATTCATTTGCGACAAAAATACCGGGGCCGTGCCGTCGCGGGTGGTGTACAGACGCGCCCGGAAATACTCGTCGTTCTTTATAACCCGGCGATCGTACAACATCATTAGATCACCGTGACGGGCGTGGGCCTGGGCCTGATCGCCGACCTGCAGGAAAGACTCCAGCTCAACCAGCAGATCGTTATTGGTGACAACATCCGAAACATTCTCCGCCCCGGCGCCCATATTGGATACGGCCACCGTCAACGAACCGAGGGTCTCATCCGGTACGCGGAAACTCAGGGTGCGCGAGTCGACCACGGTCACCTCCCGGGCCGGCCGACCGTTGACCGTCAGTCGGCTCAACACGTTGAGGCCGGAGCCGCGCACGGCGGCGAATTCGCCGGCGTTGTAGAGCAAGCGGTGATCTGCGGGATAGAAGTTGCCGTTTACCGGATTGAACTGTCCGATCTGCTCGATGCGGGGGTCGGCCGCGTAGGTGAATTGGGCGGCCCGGAACGCCCTCAGCGCCCCGTTGGACACGGCAATGCCGACCAGGCGGTTTTCCAGCGGTGATTGATCCAGTCCGGGCAGGTAAAAGGACAATTCAGTGGCGTCGGGATTGGCGATGATGTCGTCCGGAGAGACGACCTGGCCGCCGATCTCAATCACGCTGGCCGAACTCAAATTGTCTCCCAGGATGGTGATGACCTCGCCGCCGCGCCAGCTGCCATGGGAAGGCTGCACACTGTCAATTACCGGGGTCAGGTTGCCGGCGGCCACAAAGCGGAAACGGTAGTCCCCGTCGAGGGTTTGTCCGTGGATGTCGGATAACGTGGCCGAGATGCGGACACCGTATTCAGCCTGATCCTGCAAGGGAGCCGCCGGCCGGAAGAAGAGGCGCGTGCCCATGTTGTTGACCTGGCCCGAGACATAGCCCTCGATCCGGTCCCCCGACAAGGTGACTTCGAGCAGGTCGCCGCCGAATTCCTGTACCAGCGCGGGATCCAGGATGCGGTTAAACTGAACCTCGATGGCGCGGTCAACGGGCAGCACGCCCCGCGCTGCGGGAATCTGCTCGACGATGGTCAGCCGGTCGTTGACCAGGGTGTTCAGCGCACCTCCCAGCTGGCCGACGGGGATTCCCACCGCCAGCGGATTTTCCGCCGGTTCGTCGGCGACATACACGAAGGCCGTCCCGGCATACAGGGCGCCGCGGCCGAAGCCGATGGCGTCAATGGCGCCGGTGACTGTATAGTAATTTTTAAGGGCGATGGTTTCGTCGAAGCGGCCGTCCAGCCAGGCGCCGATATCGAACACCTGCAGGTCCCCCTGGCCGGCGGCCACATACAGGGTCTGGCCGTAGCGCATCATGGCGCCGGCGTGGACATCGCCGCTGGGCATCAGATAGGCCAGCGCCAGTTCGGCGACCGCCAGGCTGGCGTTGTTGGGCCGCAGGGCATAGGCGACCACGGTACCGCTGTCGCCGCCGGATACCAGCAGCAATTCATCCTGCACAATCAGGCCGGCGGGCCGGATTTCGTTGCGGCCGCTGACATCAAACAAATCGATCCGATTGGTGACGGCATACTCGCCGGACATCAGATCCAGGACGATCACCTGGTAGGCGGAGGGCAATGCCACCCACAGATCATCCTCGCGCAGCACGATCGCCGCGGGGGTGCCGCCGAGATGGTCCGCGCCGAGCACCGTCAGTTCGCGCAGCCGGCGATCGGGCATGATCTGATAAATGCGGATGCCGCTGTCGGTTGAGACATAAAGGACGCGGTCTTTGACGGTCAGCGCCCTGATCTCGGCCGGCAGCGCAGTTTCCGCCAGCAGCAGGGGGTCGGCTGCCAGGGTCACATCCAGATGAAAGAGCCGCTTGCCGCCCACCAGGAACAGATCCTGGTCGTCCAGGGCGACGGCCCGGAATCCGTCCGGCGGCAGGGTTACATTCAAATGATAGGGTTCACGCTGATCGGCGATCTCTTTGTAGATCAATTCCGGATGGACCGGATCGGAGATGTCCGACAACACCAGCTGGGCCTTGGCGGTTTGCAAATCTCCCACGACAACGCCCCGGCGATCGATGGCCCGGTAGCCGCCGCCGGTAACGGCATATAGAATCTGGTCCCGGACCGCCAACGCGGTCACCGGGCTGGATTTGTGCCCTTCCTGGGACAGGTCGACGGATCCGGTTTCCTTGCTGCCGTAAAAGTAGCCGGCGGCCAAAATACTGGATTCATCGGGGAACAGGCGGCTTTCCACCGCGACATCCACGTAGCCGAAACTGCCGGCCGGTGCGCGCAGCTGCACGTGGCTGCTGCTCAACAGTTTTAGATCTCCGGCGATCACATCCCCGAACTTCACGATCATATCGTTGGAGAATCCCACCCCGTAAAGATCGACGCGGTTGCCGCCCTCGGGCGGTCCGATGACCGGATCGATATCCTGCACCATTACCCGCGGCTGAATCACCATGGCTCCGATGAGCAGGCCCTGGACGCCGTCGCGCGTGACGCCCACCGCCAGCGCGGCGCTTTGCAGACTGATGTCCAGCTCCGGCACCGCCAGGCGAATCTCGCTGTCACTGACGGACTGAATATTACCGGCCGGTATCAGGATCTCGCCGATTTTGATTGCGAGGGCCCCGGCATCGGTTCCGAAACCGGCGCCTTGGATGACGGCGGTTTCGGCCGAGCCGTCGCCATGGAAGTAGTGTCGGCCCAGGTTCTCGTCGACCAGGCGCCGCACCGAACTGATCTGGGGCCGCTTGCCGGGCACGATCCGGTATTCCTGGGTCACCGGCGCCAGCAGATGGTGTCCGTTGAGGGCCTTGAGGGCCGTGGTGACCTGCAGGCGGGCCGGGCCGGAGTAAGTGATATCTTCTTTAAGGGTCAAGTCGATGTAGCCGCCCGCCAGGGTGTTGATGCCCGCGAGGGTGTAGCTGCCGGCCGGCAGGGCCGCACCGGCGCCGTCGAGGAGCTCGACCCCGGCCTGCAGCGTGGCCGCATCCGTATCCATGAGCTGGTTGAGCTGGATGCGGATGGTTTCGCCCGGCGTCAGATCGCTGCCGTAGTCGGGGGATACCGCCGTCACCGCCAGGTCCGGGGTGGGCGTATCACTGACGCCCTGGGCGTCGGCCATGAAGATGGCCCCCTGGTGGGGCAGCAGTTCGTTGGACGATCCGGCGGCGGCCTGCCAATAAACGGTGCGGTAGACACCGCTCTCATCGGGCTGCAGGATCAGGTATTCTTCACCCGACGTCACCGCGATCTGTCCGTACTGCACGGCCAGGGAGGCATCGGTTAATTCGCCGGTCAGGGCACCGCGCTCGATGGGCTGAATGCGGTACTGCAGATCCCCGCCGATATTGTCAAACACCAGCAGATGCAGGGCTTCCGCCTTGTGAAGGAGAACGAACAGCCGGTCATCCTGCCATTGGATATCCACGGGCTCACCCGTGATCTCATCGCCGGCAAGGGCGATGGTGCCATAGCCGATGGGCGGATCCAGCTCGGGGTCCGTCACGTCGAAGAAGCGGATGTAGCCCCCGCCCAGCTGGCTGGCGACCGCCATGGCCAGCACCCCTTGGGAGCGGTTTAAGGCCACATCGGTGGCCGTGTGGCCCGGCACGCCGAAGTTAACCAGTACATGCGGCGCTCTGAAATCATGGATATCCACCACCACCAGTCCGAGGCGGCCGGCGGCCAGATAGGCCGTGTGTCCGTAGGTCGCCAGGCCGGTCACGGCGGCATCCATGGGAACCTGGGACAGGCGAATGGGACGATCCCAGATGGAAATGTCGTAAATTTCAAAGCCGGCTTCCATCAAAAAGCGGTTGTCTTTGGCCGGCGGCAGCCCGTCTTTGATGCCGACAAAGAGGGTGTCTCCGCGGGTTTCGGCCGCGCCGATCATCATGGGCGGATAGTTGGGCAGATCGATGCCGCGCCCGGCGTCCATGGTGTAGGAAAAGCTTCCCACGGCAACCTCGTTGTCGCCCATTTCAAGGTAAACTTCATACCGGTCGGGGACCGTCACCCCGGGCAGTATGAAGCGGAAGGTCTGCAAATCGACCACGTCATCGCCCAGATCCGAGATAAACACCCCGGCCGAGACCGCTTCGGTGCGGATCTCGTCCCCGCGGCGCGAACGCATAATGACCTTGGCCCCCGGCAGGATGGCCGGTGCGCCGGCTCTAACGGTCAGGTAGCGGCCGCCCTTGATGGAACCGGATTCGGGCGACAACTCAAAGGCCACCAGGTCGAGTTCCTCGCCGATGACGACGGCTCCCGGCACACCGTCGGACAGCTCCTGATCCATCACCCGCAGGTGGTGTTCGCCGGGCTCCAGGGGCAGCATGGCGACACTGCCCGCCGGCAGGCTCAGGGTATTTTCGTCCCGCCGCACGGGCGTCAGGGCATACTGGTTCACGTAAACTTTCAAGTCGCCGTCGGGGCGGAATCCGCTGCCCTTGATAATAACTTCCTGCGGGTCGCCCAGATGAAAGGCGCCGCCCTGCACTTCCGTGATGACGGGACGCTGCGCGCCGGCCGCTGCCGCCCTGACGCGGCCCGCAAACGGCACCCACAGGCCGCCGCTGCGCAGGTTGCGGGCATCCTGAATGCGGATTTCATATTCGACTGCGGGCTCCCGGGCAAACTCGACGGCAAAGCGGTCGGAAGCCCCGTCCCGGGGGTCGATGGCCGTGACGGTGGCGCTGACCGGCTGGCCTGTATCGAACCGGGTGACGCTGACCGCCTCCGGCTGCTGCAGGGACGCGTCCGTGACAAACTCGTTGAAGGTGACCCGGTAGGATTCGTTGTCGGCAATATAGGCGCTTTCATCCACCGAGGTGGCGACGACGAAGGCCCCCGGCAGATCAAAAAGAGATATGCCGTTGCTGCCGGATACGGTCACCAGGCGATCCTTGTAAAAATCCACGGCTTCGATAGTTTCGTCATTACCGGCCGAGACCACCCTGGGATTCATGGGATCGGCCAGATCGATCACGATCACCCCGCCCCCGTCGGCCGAAGCGAACAGCAGATTGGCCAGGCGCCGCAACCGGACCACCGGGCCGGAATTGTGCTGGAGCTGGTCGTCCAACTCGAGGATGGCCCGGGTTTCGGGCCGCTCGCGGTGGAAAATTTCAATACCGCTGCCGCCGACGGCGGCAATCAGGTAATCGCCGTAGGCCGCCAGGTCGCGCACGTTGTTGTCAAAGGTATACTCGCGGGTCAGCACGGGGTCATAAATATTGACTCCGCGGACGGTATCGCTGCTGCTGTCCTTGGGCTTTATGCCGCTGAGGTCACGGGTGTTGGGGCACGGATAATACCAGCGGTAGCCAAAGCGTTTTCCGCCGGCATAGAGCCAGTCGCCCTGGATGACCACCGCGTTGGCGCCGGTGACGGGATTGCCGTCGCCGTCCTCCAGGGTGCCGGTTTGGACCGGATCCGCGGGTGCCAGGTAATTCAGGCGCTCGATGCTGCCCGGGGCCGGATCGTCGCCGGCCCTGCCCTTGCATATCGCCGGTTTCCTTGGCGGAGGTGCGGTTACATCATGGGCCCGGGCGGCAAAGGCCGTATAGCCGGATTTGGCCACGGCCCCCACCTGCTCCGAGGCTGCAGTGTCCAGCACCTGGGACAGGAGCTGCAGGCCGTTCTGCTCGTCCAGGTTCAGGCGGGCGACCCCGCCGCTGCCGCCGGCCACGTACAGGCGTTTGCGGACCACGCCTTCCTCCAATTCCTGCACGGGCAGGATTCGCACCGAATCCAGGGCCGTGGCCAGGTAGGTGCCTTCCAACTCATCCAGGCGCGCCTGGTCTTCCGGTGAAAGCGCATCTTCCAGGACCAGCGTAGCCAGGAGCTTTTGGTACTCAAGCACCCGTTTGAGCAGGGCGCGTCCCCGCTCCCCGCTGGGCAGGCTGGAGACACCGCCCACCAGCAGGGGCTGAGTCGGATTCTGGACATCGAAGGCGGCGGCGCGGGTATTCTCGGTGAAGGCCTCTCCCTCGATGGTCTGATAATCCCGGCCCTCGTAAAAATAGCCGCCGTTGGTCAGGGCCACGCCCGTTTCCTGATCCACGTGCACATCCGAGGGGAAGAAGCGCACCGCCTGGCTGGCGATGTGCTTCAAGCCGTAGCCGAAGCCGGCATCGCCCGACAGGCTGGTGCGGTTGTCATAGCGGTCCTGGCCGTGGACGTCGTTTTTGCCGACGCGGCCACCCCGGGTGACGACCTCGAGGCGTTCGGTGGACAGGACCTTGATGCCGGCCACCGGCACGTCACCCACGCGAACCGCGAGGCCTTCCATGACGGTGTTGCCGGGCTCGAACCCCCGGCCGTAAATGGTGACGGTGGTGCCGCCGGACACCGGACCCCAGGCGGGCTCCAGGCGTTCGAATTCGATGGGCGCGTCCACCATCAGGCCGCCGGCCAAAACCGCCGTCTGCCAGATCCCGGCCTTTTCCAGCATGAGCGCGACATCGTACTGTCCGGCATGGACCATGGCGGGCACCTGGGCCGTGACAATGGCCAAGCGCTCATCGTCGGCCTCGGAATCGATATCGATTACCTGGGCCTCCAGACCGCCGACAAAAACGCGCACCCGGGCCGGATCAGTGGGGATCCCCAGGCCGGAGATGGTGACCGCCTCACTGCGATTTTGCGGGATGCGCCGCGGCACCACGGCCTCCACGCGCAGGGTGTCGGGCCGGTCACCGCGGTAAATCAGTTCAAATTGCTGATCCCGGGCGAGACGGTAGAGAACGATGTGGATATCCTCGGTGACCGGTTTGATGGATTCGATGCCGGCGCGGGCCACCACGCTCAGGCGGTCGCCCACTGCCAGACCGTGGCCGGGCCGCAGGGTCAGGATGGCATCGTTGTTGACAATCGTGACATCGAAGGCCAGGGGGGTCCCCAGGGCATCGAGCATGGCAAACCGATGGCGGTTGTCGGGCCACAGGTCGATGGCTTTGCTGAAGCGCAGCCAGACCGTCAGTTCGCCGGCGGCATCCCGGTCGAGAATGCCGTTTTGCGGCTCCAGCCGGAAGACCTTGAGCACCACATCCGGCGTCACCTGAACCACCATGCCGCCGGTGCCGAGCGCCCCGCCGCCCAGGGCGGCATAGTTGCCGGCCAGCACGACCTCCAGGGCATTGCCGGCAAAGGCTTCCATGCCGCGGGTCACCAGCGGCTTCCGGGGATCGGTGACATCCACGGTGGCGATGCCGCGCGGCCCCTGGGCCAGGTAGACCGTGTTGCCGTTGACATCCACGTCATGGACATGCCCGATGTTGTTGACCCGGGAAATCACGGTTGGAAAACTGGGATCTGAAATATCGACGATCACCAGCCCGGCATCGCCGGCGGCCAGGTAGGCCGTGTCGCCGGCGATGGCGATGCGGCTGGCGGCCACGTCGACCCGGCCCAGAATCCGGAAGCCCTCGGCGGCGCCGTGGGAAACCAGGTAGAAGGCGCCGGAAGCGGGATCGTCTTCATCCACCAGCCGGTTGGCGCCGATATCGAAGCGGCCGGAAGCCACGGCATAAAGATCGTCCCGGCCGGCGGCCACCGGCACCCGGGCTGCATCCAGGGCGCCATGCCCGTCGGGCAGGGTCAAGTGGCTGGTCAGGTAGGCCTTGGTCTGGAGAAAGATGTCCACCAGGCCCACCCCGCGCTGTCCCATGGCCACCAGGGCCCGGCTGTTTTCGGCATCCACGCCCCGGACCAGGTCCGTATGCAGGGGCAGGGAAGCAATCACGGTGGTGTTGGTCATATCCAGGGCATCGAACCCGATCACGAACAGGCGGGCGCTCTCCGGTTTACCCGGGATGGTTCCGGTCACCAGGACCCGGTCGACACCGCGCTCGAAATAGGTGTCCACCCCCAAGGCGACATAGCCGGAGGGCAGGGGCACCCGGGCCAGGATGCGGTCATCCATGCCATCGGCGTTCAAATCGATCCGGCGTCGCAGGTCATCGGGATTGAGGGGATTTTCGGCATTGGCGGTGTAGATGGAGGCATCCACATTGTAAATGTAAACCCCTTCACGGCCGGCGGCGGCCACCAGGTATACACCCGTGGGATCCAGTACCAGGTCGTAGATGCGGCCCTCTGAGGCCTCGATATTCGACTGAATCGGCTGCTGGTAGTTGTAGGCGCCGGACAGGGTTTCAGTCTGGCCGTTGTCCAGGGTGACCGTCACATCCGCCGCGCCGATCCGTCCGGCGGGGGTGACCACCGCCAGGGTCTCGGAGTCGATGACCCGGATATCCTCGTCCGGCACCGGGATCTCCCCGAAGCTGACCTGAACCCGCAGCAGGCCGGGACGGAAGCCCATGCCTTTGATGGTGACCGCGGTACCGCCGTTGACCGAGCCCTGGGCCGGGCTGACGGAGAGCAGGTGCAGGGGTTCGACGTATTGCAGGGCGCCGGTGAGTTGAGCCAGGCCGCCGCCCTGATTGGTGACGGTCAGCCGGGCCGGACCGGCGGCGTTGGCCGGGGCGTCGAGTTCATAGGAGGTCTCATCGGCGGTCATCGACTGGTAGGCAAGCACCGGGGCGTTGATTCCCGCCAGGGTGAACCGCGGCTCATGGCCGTGGCGCAGGGTCACGGTGACCGTTCCGCCGGTGGTGTTGATGATGGCCGGGGAGACTGACAAAATTTCGGGCGTCGGCTGATTGTCGAGACCGGTCTTGAAGTCGATGACATGGTCGAAGAGTCCCCGGGTGCGGCGGCTGCCCAGCTCCGATTTCAGCCGGACCCGGTAATCGGCGTTCGGGGTCAAGGCGGCGCCGGGGTTCAGAATCAGGCGTCGGGGGTTTTGATCATCGATGGCCAGGCCGAAATCGACCGGCTGCCCCTGTTCGGTGCCGTCATCGCGCACCCATTGCAGATAGGGGGCCAGATATTGTTCCAGGGTTTCACCCGCCGGGACCTCAAGGGCCTGGTTAAAGGTCAGCGACACCGGGCTGTCCGTGGGCACACCGGCGGCTCCGGCGGCCGGTTCGGAAGCCACCAGGTCCAGCGTCAGGGTGTCGATGAAGATCAGGCGTTTTTTGGAGGCCACCAGCAATATGCCGTCTTCCGTCAGTTGTGAGCCGAGAAGCTGCTCGTTCTTGAGCGGCAGGGAGACCTTCAAGCCGTCGATCAGGGTGATCTGATCCGGGCGGCTGGTGTCGAAAAGCGACAGGTAGGCGGAGCGCTCCAAGGTCGTCATAATCCCCTGGCGCAGGTATTGGGCATTGGTGCCGGCCACTGAGGTTAAGGCAAACAAATCGACCACTTCGCCCGGCAGGGAAAATCCCCTGGGATCATAGCGGCCCAGGAGTCGCAGGTGGTTGGGCCGCGCCAGGTCGTACAGGCTTAAATTGAGGCTCTGGTCGTTGGAGCGGGCCAGGATCGGTTGATCGTGCATGACCTCAGTGTATCCGCCCAGGCCGGCGTAGCCCAGCTGGGGCAGGCTGGGTTTGCTGATATCAAAGGAAAAGCGGCCGTGGCCTCCCGCCACGTGCAGGGTGTCTCCCACCACCCGCACCATCCGCGGGCTCAGGGCATACTCCTGTCCGTTGGCCCGCCCTTTTTCAAGAATCCGGATCACCGATGGTTTCAAGGGATCCGCCACGCTGATCACGGCCACGCCGTCGTCCGGGCTGGCGGCAAACAGCAGGTTGTCCTTGACGGCCAGGGAAACGGGTGCGGTCTCGAAATTCAAAGGCAGGCTGTAGAGAATGTCGCGATCCTTGCCGTCGGGCTGCTCTTCTCCGCCTTCGCCCGGCAGGCGATCTTCACGATCGTAGACCAGAATCACCTTCTGATCTTCATAATGAGTTTCGATATAGGGGAAATGGTAGCCTTCGGCGGCCACATAGAGCTGTTTTTGCGCCAGCACCATGGTCACCGGCACCAGTTCCTGGGGCAGGTTGAAATAGCCCAGACCGTGCATGGGCGCGGCATTGGCCAGGTCGTCGCGCTCGTAGTGGACCAGCGAAATCCAGCCCGGTGCAAAATAGCGGTGGAAGAACGCCTTATCGGTGGCTTTTTCGGGAGAGACATCGTTGGCCAGCAGGCCCTCGCCCAGAACATAGACGAGCCCCAGGGAGGGATCGGAGGCCGTGGCCACGATGTCGCCCGGCGGCAGTTTGAGGGTGTCGGGTACGTAGCCGGCGGAGACGGCATTCAGGTATCCGTCGATCTGGCCTTTGGTGAAGGGCGCTTCCGGCTGCAGGCGGCGGTCCTCCTGCAGGCGTCCGTAGAACAGGCCGTTAGGCAGCAGAAACCGGCGTCCCTGATCGTCACTGATATCCACGTCCACGAACCCGCGGAAGGAATCGCCGAAATCGGGTACGACCCAGGTCATTTTTTCCGCGCTGTAAAGGGACAGGCGATCGTTGTCGACCGTGGTCGTGATGACCGTGTCCGGCCGGCCGCTCTTATAAGCCCGCAGCACCACCCCTTCATGGAAGCCGTAGCCGACCACCTCGACCCGATCGCCCTGGCCGGCCTGGGAGACGCGCACCACGGCCGGGTCGATGAAGGATATCTGCAGAATGTCGAGATAGGTAAAGGCGCCCAGGACCACGTCCGCCAGGCCGTGTTCGTTGACGACTTCGACCGCGGCCGGGCCGGCATAGTTGGGCACCGTGCGGGCCTCGATGCGATCGTAGGCCTGGCCCGAATCGGCGGCTGTGACCACCCGGTCGATCACCAGGCGCTGGCCGCCCAGATACAGGGCCGGGTCGGCGCCGAATCCGGTCCCGCTGATCACCACCGGGGTATTGCCCTCGATGCTGCCGAAGGCCGGTACGATGGCCTGGATATCCGGGGCCACAGCGCCGTCCACCGCCACCGTGGTAAAACTGAAAATGTAATCTTCGGCCAGGGGCAGTCCCGTCAGGGGCGCCAGCCCCCGCGTCAGCGTTACGAAATACTGGGTATTGGCCTGCAGCAATTCCTGCGGGATACGGGTCAACTCCACGAAACGCCGGGCCGGCTCCCCGTCGCGTACGCCAAAATCGACCTCGAACAGCGCGCCGGCATCTTCGCCCAGGATCGGGTCCATGGTATGGACGTGCACGAAGGCGCTCAGATCCGTGCCCGCCGGCAGGACCGCCGACAGTTCGATCGTAATCTTGTCAAGGTCCGTGGCGATATTGTGCGCGGCCATGGCGGGGGTGTGGGCCAGCACGCTCAGGGCCGGAAATTCAATGCGGTCCAGGCCCTGACGGGCCCCGGCCACCTGCAGGGCCCCGCGGGCCAGGACCAGGCCCCGGGCGCCAATGTCGTTTTCACCGGCGCGGCGGTGAATCACGGCCGGTATCGTGGCATCCGCCAGGGGATCGCCCAGTCCGCCGAGATCGATAATCTCAACCACTGACTGGGCCGGCCGGTCTTCCTGGTCCGAGTAGTGGACTGTCACATAGGCCTTGCCGCCGGCCACGAAGGCGTCATAGACCCCGTCGGCCGTCAGATCGGCCCGGGCCGGCCGCAGCTCGACGCTGCCCTCCAGGAAGGGATTGTAGGGATCGCGGATATCGATGATGTTCAGCTGGGAAACCTGCCCGTCACCGGCCATGTCCGTCACATAGACCCGGCTGCCTTCGATGAACAGGCGGTTGGCCACCCCCAGGGTGTCGTGCACGGCCACGATCGGCAGGCTGGGGTCTTTTAAATCAGCGATCACCAGGCCCTCATGGGACGCGGCGATCAGGGCAAAATGGCCGGTCACGGCCACATCCCGGGTAAACCCGTTGGGTTTGATGTAGCCCACGTGATAGGGGGCCGCCAGGTCGCTGATGTCAATCACCTGGACCCCGCCGTTGCCGTTGGCCACCAGCACGAGGTCGTCTTTGCGGGTCACCCCGTAAACATCCGGGTAGGGCATGTCCACCCGGCCGGCCAGCAGATACGGCAGACCGAATTGCTCGTCACCGTTTCGGACGGTGTAGATCAGCAGCTCGCCGCCGGTATTAGCCAGATAGACGCCGCCGGTTTCCGGGTTTTGCTCGATGCCGGATTGCAGGGCGCCGGCAAAGGCGCCGGCCGCGTCTTCTTCGACTTTGACGGGAATTTCCCCTGATTTGGCGGCCAGCACGAAATCGGCGTCGGCGTAAAGCTCGGTGATGGTGCCCGTAAACATCTCGGCCGCGCCCGCCATCAGCTCGGAAAATACATAATGGCTGCCGTCGGCGCCCTGGGCCTCGTTGGTGTCGTCGGCGATGAACAGGCCCGTGCGCGGCAGGTATTCCGGTTCAAATTCGGGCAGGGTCAGGTTGCCGATGGCCGGCTCCAGGCGCAGGGGATCCTGGGTGGCCCAGGCCGCCACCAGGGCGCCGGTGCGATCCGGGCCCCGGAACTGGTCCACGGCAGAATAGTAGACGCTTTGGGCTGCACTAAAGGCCCCCGGCGCGGGCAGCAGATAGCGCCGCTGGCTGACGGGCAGCCCGATTTCATGCACCGTCTCCCGGCTGACCGTATGGTTGGGGGTCACAATGCGGCTGATGGTGCGCACCCGTTCGTTGCGTTCGGCCGTGCGCCGCAGGATATCGCCATCCACAAAGTCGGCCCAGTAGACATAGTAGTGATTGTCCGGATCGCTGACCGGCGTGGCATCGCCGGCGGAACGGGCATCGTCCCGAAACAGCTCGATCTCGTTTTCAAACAGGGTGAGCCAGGCGCCGCCGGCGGCTTCCTGGTATTCCCGGATAAATTGCATATAGACGCGGCGGTCGGCTGCCACGCCGATGTCCGCCACCGCCACCACGGGGCGGATGGCGCGGCCGGCCGTGAGGATATCCCCATCGGCGGGGGCCAGCACCGACAGCTTGGGCGCGACGGTATCTTCGATTTTGCCCACCCGCACGGTCTGGGTGCGGCCGGTTTGGCCCAGCACGTCATAGGCCACGGCATGGATCACGAATCCCTGGGCGCCCTCCGGCGGGCTGATCAGGGCCCGGTAGACATGCTCCTGGGCCGCCGAACCGGTCACCTCCGACCAGGAGTTGTAGGCGGTCTGGACCGGAACTTCGTTGACGTAAAAGACCACCCGGTCGATGCCGCTGATGCCCAGATCGTCGACGGCTTCCACAAACACTTCGATGTCCTGGCCGTCGATGATCACCGACTCATCGTTGTCGGGTTGGGTAATAACGGCCAGCGGGGGCTGGTCGGCTAAAATTGTCAGGCCCCGGGCGGCCGACAACGGTGAGGTGTAGCCGTCCACGTCGACGGCCTCGGCCTTGAAGCGGATGGTCTCTCCCACGCGGTCCTGGGGCACGGTGATGTGAAACTGGAAGGGGGCGGCCTCGTCCCGGCCGACCTTTTCATATTCAGCGTCATCGCTTTCACCGCCGACCGTGCGGAACAGGCTGACGGCGTCGACGCCGGCTTCGCGGTCGCTGGCGATCACATTGACCACGATGCCGCGGCCTTCGGTGATTTCGGCCAGACCATGGCCCAGATTGAATCCCCGGCTGTCCAGGATCTGAATCTGCTCCACCTGGGGCGGCTGGTTGCGCACCAGGGTCACGGGGCGGCTGACTTCGCTCTGGTTGCCGGCCCCGTCGGTGGCCGTAAATTTCAGCAGCAGGGCCAGCTGGTCGACGCCGGCGGACGCAGCGCCCAGGTAGGCGGCCAGCGATTTGACGGCGATGGTTCCGATATGCGGCGGCGCCAGCAGCAGGCGCTGGGAAACCTCTTCGGCGGGCACAAACTGACCGTCGGCGTCTTTGTCGGCCAGCAGCGCCACCTTGAGCGTGCTGACCCGGACGTTGTCGCTGACTTCGGCGGCAAAGCGCAGGGTTCGTTTTTCCACCACGGTGGCGCCCGCGGCCGGCGGCGCCAGCACCACGATCTCAGGTGCGGTCTCATCCTTTCTGACGTGCACGATGGTGGGGGTCGGTGTCGCTACCGAGCGGGCATTGCCCCGGAGCCGAATCTCGGTGGCGGTGGCCGTCAGGTTCAGATCCCGGCCGGCCTGGCCGTAAGGAACCTCCACCAAATATTCGTAGGGGAAACTGGTGTCCGTAAAGGAACGGTCTCCGCTGATGAGGCCGGCCACGTTCAATACCACCCGGTCGATGGCCACGTCGTCGACGGCGTTGACCTGAACCAGCAAAAAGTCGCCTTCGGTGACTTCGGAATCATGGGGCGGCAGCCCGATGGCCACGGCGGGCGGCTGGTCTTCGACGATCTCCAGCTCGATGTCTTCGGTGGCGCGATGCTTGTCCAGATCGCCGAATTGGGCACCGTAGCTGTCGATGGCCTCCACATGCAGTCGCAGCGTGTTTTGCGCGGGATCGGCAAAATCAAAGTCCGGCACCGCCACTTGGAACTGGTAGGGCGGCTGCCGCAGCAGGATATTGTAGACTTCCACCTGCCCGCTGCCGTGGGTGGCGGTCAGGCGCAGGGAATCGATGCCGACATCGTCAAAGCTGTTGACATTCACGTTCAGGGCACTGCCTTCGACAATTTTGGCGCCGTTGAGCGGGGAGACGATGTCCACCACCGGCCGTTCGTCGACCCGCACGGGAAAACTGATCTCACGGGTCCGCTCGTTGCCGGAGTGATCCCGGGCCACCACCTTGACCCAGACATCGTAAAGGGTGTCGCTGGACCGGTTCAGATCCGGAATCAGGTCGCCGATTTCGTGAATGCGGTCCACATGGATCAGCTGCTCGTATTCCGGCGTATCGATATTGACCGTGGTCACCGGCTGGAAATCATGGGCTTGAATGGCCCTGACAAAGCGAATGGGCGTTCCGTAGGCACTGCGGCGGTAAGTCCCGCCGGCTTCGCGCGCGCCATAGGCCATATAGGCCTCGAGCTGGGCCACCTTGACGTTGTCATAGGCCCGGAACCCCAGGGTAAAGTCCGAGGCCTCGACCGGGCCGTAGCCCGGCTGGGGCCGGGTGACGGCCACTTCCGGATTGATCTCGTCGGCCGCACCCAAAAACGTGATTTCATGACGGTTGACGGCGTTGTCCGAATCCCTGACCCGCGCCATGAGGGTGACCGGCTCGTTGAAGCGAATCAGTCCGGCGGGCACGGCCATGGTGTAAGCCAGCTGCTTGGCGTAGGGGCTGTTCAGGTTCCCGTATTCCTCCGCCAGCTCGACCGTGTAGTTTTGTTCGATGGCGTCATACATGGCACCAAAGGCCTGGACCACGGCCCCGTAGCCGCCGATGGCGTTTTTCCGGCTTATGGTGTTTTCGACGTCTTCGACCCGCAGCTTGATGCCGTTGGCAAATATTTCGATTTTATGGTCGCTGAGAATGCGATCGTCGGTGGCCACCACCCCGACCTTGATGCGAAACGTGCCGGCCACGATGTATTGGCCCTGGGCGGGTGAGGTCACCCGGATCTGGGGCACCATGTTGGTCAAGGGGTGGACCAGGAACGTGCGGCTGGTCTCATGACCGAGGGTGTCGGTCACCACCGCCTCGTACTGGGTGGGCTCCACCTGGTCGAAGGTGACCTCCCGGCCGACTTTGGACGCGGTCACCGGCGGCGTGGGGCAGGTCGGCCCATAGTCTTTGCGGTAGAGTTGGACGCGATTGCCGGCCCGGTCCAGCCGGTAGATGGCATAGCGCCGCAGCCCGGCGTCATCGGCCAGGGCCACGTCCAGCTTGAAGTCTTCTCCCACCCGCACCCAGAATTCGCCGTAGTTGACCCGTTCGGGCGTAGCGAGCACCTTGCGGTAGAATCCGTTGACCTTGTAGGAGGAAAACTTGCTCAGGGTCAACTGGGGCGGCTCGTTGACCGCGATGGGAAAGGATAGGGTTTTGGTGTGGGCAGCCCCGCTCAAATCCTCGGCCACGAGCATGAGATCGAGCCGGCCGCCGGTGTAGTTCAGCGGAACCTGGTAGGGTATGGCATACGCTTCACGGCCGAATGTTCCGCCAATCTCGCGCACCAGGATGTCGCCATTTTGAAACAACTGCAGGCCGGCGATACCATCCGAGTTGTCCGTGACTTCGACCTTCAGGGTAATCTGCTGCAAAGGTACCAGGGTGATGCCGTTGGCCGGGGATTTCACCACCACCTTGGGCGGCGCCTCATCCGGCAGCGCGGCCCGCATCGAAAGCACTTTGAGGCTTTGGGGACTGCGTTGATGTGAAAGCCGATCGATGCCGTGGGCCAGGATTTGAAGATCTTTGATGTCATAGTGGACGGGCACCGGAACCTTGGTGCCGCGGTCGTCCCGGCGGCCCGCATGGTTTTTCAATGGGTGGGAAGCCACCAGGGCCCGGCGGTCCTCATCGGCGTCATCCTCGATGAACACGGAGATGAGGGCCTCTTTGCGCGGCAGGCTGCGAGTGCCGCGGCCGGCCGGGTAGCTGGTGTATTGGCTCAGGTTCAGGGCATCGATGTGGATGGCGCTCAGAAAAGTCTCCACCGGTGCGCCGGTCGCATCGGTAACCTGGGGTTCGATTTGCGCGGCGGTAATTCGGGTGCTGCCCGTGTAGCGAATCAATTCGGCCAGGTCGATCCCAGCGTTATCCTCGACCAGCCGCTCGGCGGTCATGGCCTCACACTCATCTTCATGGAAGGTCGTAATGCGATAGACTACCGTGTAATCGGGGCCGAAATCGAGTTTGAGGTGGTTGTCGCCGTCCAGGGGCTCGATCGGGGTGGGCCAGACGGTCAGCTGCCCGGCATCGGCCTCGATGTAGGGGCGGCCCCTGATCAGCAGCCGGCCGGGTAAATCGTCGGCCTCCGGGTAGTCCATGGTGACGTAGGGGACGGGTTTCCCGTCCATCTCCAGGAGATGGCCGGCCGGATCACGGCTGCCGGAACCCCCCAGTCCTTTTAAAGAGGTGTAGATGGGAAAATAACGCAGGGGTGCGGCGGCGGTGACATAATCGTCTTCGATGCGGATGGTCTGAAACGCGACGCCGCCCTTGATCAGGTTATCCGCCGGGAATTCATCAACCACCGATAGCTGGGGCGGCTGATCCGGCTTGACTGTTACGGCCCTGATTTCACGGGCCTGGTTGCCGTAGGCATCCACCGCCTCGGCCACCAACACAAACTGGTTGCGGGTTTCATCGAGGGGGTCGTAATCCGACAGATCGATCGCAAGGTCAGCGGCCTTGACAAAGGTGGTGTCCAGACCATGGGCCTCCGCCAGGATATTGAGCGGCTCATCCTCGATGTAAACCTTGTAGGCACTTAAGGATATATTATCGGAAAACTGAACGTCGGCTGTCAGGGGCTGACTTTCAAAAACATTGGCGGGCGGCTTGAGAATACGGATTTGCGGCGCTTTTTCATCGCCCAGAATCGTAATCTCGATGGCCGGCGTGGGGCTTGTGTTGATTCCGTGATCCCGGGCTTTGACCACAAACCGATACGTTTCGCCGACATGCTCCAGGTAAGATAAGGGCAGTTCGATGCGGGCTTTGAAGTCCAGATAGAATCGTTGGCCCACGATCACCGAACCAAAGGAGTTGGGATTGGGGACCCGGACGGTTTCCAGCCGGTCGTTGCGTGAGAAGCCGGACCAGCTGAATACTGTTTCGACACCGGCGCTGTCAATCAGAACCGGGACCAGATCGGCGATATAGATATTGTCGTCGCCGGAACCTTCCACCGTAAAGGACGTGCCGGGGGTCAGGCCGAAGGGGCCGTCCGGCCGATCCAGGCTGATGCGCGGGGCCTCCAGGTCATCGAGGATCTCCATGTCCAGCAGCGCTTCGGCGCTCAACCCGGCATCATCGGTGGCGCGCACCCCTATTTTGATGGGCGCTTCCTGGCCCTCGGGCCGGTGGGGAACCCGCAGGCCGGCCGACAGGTAGCGGCCGTCGGCCTGGGCCGCGGCGATCGCGGATGCTGAAAATGTTTTGGCAGACAGCCGTTGGCCGGCCTGCTCGATAAAGAAGACGGCCGATTTTACGGTGCGGTTGTCGGTGATCGATGCGGTCAGGGTAAAGGGTTCGCCCTCGATCAGGCGCGACCCCTGGGCCGGGTTGCGTATCGCGATGACCGGCGGTTCGTCGCTGACCAGGGTATAGCGCCAGTTGGTGCTCGCGCGGTTGCCGAAAACATCGGTGGCCACCAGGTTGATCAATAATTCTTCGCCGGAGGCGGGCAGCGTGTATGTAAACTGACCGTCCTGGTTGCGGCCGCTGAGATTGCGGGAATGTATGGGGCTGCCGTTCACCAGGAATTCGATGGTGTTCAACGGTGACTCGTCAACGGCCTTCCAGTGGACCGCCACCGCTTCGCCATGGTAAAGGGAGGCACCCTGGATGGGCCGGCTGATGCCGGCCAGGGGTGCGGTGGTGTCGGCCGCCACCTGGAATTCAAAATCAAACGGACCCGCGTCGTCCGACCGCCGGCCGCGGTTGTCAACGGCCACGATGGCGGCGCGGACGGTGTGGGATTCGTTGGTCAGACCCAGGGCCGCCAAATCCAGCCTAAACGTGGCCTGAACATTGGCGGCGGGGATGTCCAGCAGCCTGCTGTCGGACAGCACGGCGCCGGCAGCGCCATCGACGTAGTAATCGATCTCCAGGGACGTAACGGCCAGATCATCCCGGGCCTGAATATCCAGGGTCACCGGATCCTTGGCGAAATAGCGCTCGAGGTCGCTGCCGACCTGAACGATCGTGGGGGCAAGATCCGGACCGACGGCGATCACCATGGCGGCCGTGGATGAGTTGCCCGTGCGGTCGGTGGCCGTAATTTCCACCGGATAGCGGTCATGCTCGATGCCGGCCGCGCCGGAAAACAGGGGTGCGCGCACCAGCTTCAGGGCGGAGAAGGCATGCAGCGCGCCCGGGATCTGTTGGGGCGCAAAGGCGTCGCCGGCCAGGACGTGCTCCGGGTTGCCGGTCAGCACATACTGGCTGCCCTGCTGTTCGATGCCCCGCAGCTCCAGGCGATCCACGGCCACGTTGTCATAGCCGGCGATTTTGACGACGATTTCGCTCTCTTCGATCACCTCGGCCAGGGGATCGCCGCCCTCGGTGGCACTAATTTCCGGCGAGACGATATTGACCACCGGCGGCTGTTCGTCTTTGCCCAAGGTTACAAAAACATCGGCGCTGCGGGCCTGCTGGCTGCGGCTGTCGATGGCAACGGCAAAAATCTTGAGCGATTGTTCCTGGGCCAGACCCGCTGTGGTTTCGTACTGAAAACTGTAAGGAAGGCGGGTGTCCGATCCGGCCAGGCGGTCGGACACATAAAAATCCACCCGCTGCACCCGGATGTCATCGGTGGCGTCGGCCCGGATTTCGATGGGCAGCCCGGCCACGAAATGCGCACCGTCTACCGGGTTGGCAATGGCGATGTTGGGGGGCTGGTCCGCTTTGACCGGCAGCACGAGCTCCTCGGACTTTGAAACCAGCCCGTGAAAATCGACCGCCTCCAGGTGAAGCCGCAGGCTCGTCCCCAGCATCTCTTCCACAATGGGAATTGCAAACGTGTGGTCGGCTTTCTGAACACCGAAACTGCCCGCAAAACGCTGGCCGGCGTCTTCATAACGGAAGAGGTCCACGGCCTCTCCGTTTAGATAAAGGGCCACGCTCATCCCGAGCGCCAGCGTGTCATCGGCCAGTTCGCCGACCAGATCGACGGTCTGCCCGACGCTGGCGGATGCCCCCGGCACCGGCGCAGTGATGGCAACCGCCGGGGGGCTGTTTTCGATCACGCGGATCAAGCGGGCCTCGGTCGTGCCCCGGCCGCCGCTGCGGGTATGGGTAACGGCATGCATCGCCAGACTGGTCTCAGTGGTTGATATGGCTCCCACCAGGCCGTCAAAACGCCAGATTTCAAAGGTCGCCGTTTGACCTTCGCCGACCGGCCGCTCCTCGTAAAGGGGGAAATGGCTTTCGCCCACAAGCCTGCCGTCCAGGAAAAATTCCACGTAGGATATGCCGCTGCCGGAATAACTGCCGCTGGTTTCCAGCGCTACCTGGCAGCGAATCGGACTGCCTTCCACAAACCGCTGCATGGCCGTGGGCAGCTCCACGTCGACTGCGGGGGCCTGAACTTTGAGATCGGCCACCACCTTGACCGGCAGGTCCGGGGTTTGTATTTGCTGCCCGGCCGTATCCCGGGCCGCGGCCTTAAATTCCAGGGTATCGTTGATCAGGGTTTCGGGGATCTCCAGGGCCAGTTCGTAGGGCGGCTGCCGGCGGCTGCCGACTTCGGCGCCGTTCATGAAAAAGCGGACTTCCGCCACGCCGACGTCATCGCCGGCAGTCGCGGAAAGCACCAGGGTGCTGCCGGCCGTGATCCGGGCGGGCAGGTCGAGCCGTATGTCAGGCAAGGCGTCGACGGCCGCCACCGGAACCCGGGCGCGGACATCCGGCTGATGCTTCAACCTGACGGTGAGTAGCGCCGGGGTGGTGGCCGGCACAATGGCCTTGGCCCGCAGTCCGTTTTGGGGATCGAGCTCGATAATTCCGGTGGCCCCTTCATCCAAAAGGAATTCCAGGGCAAACTGGGACCTGATTTCAGATTGGCTGCCGTCATCGAACACGCCCACGACATTGGGCCAGGCAAACCAGCTGTTCAGCCGTTCGAGCACCCACCGGCCCTGATCATCCAGCGGCTCCATTTTTAGAGCGGTCAGGTATTTGCTCAAATCGACTTCAACGGGCACGGTCACCGGATCCAACTCCGGATAACTCACGGTAATCGAGACCGTCTCGCCGGCAGTCTCGGCCAGGGGATAAACAATACCCCCCGCGGTAACGGCAATCAGATTCGGATGGGAAGACTGGTAGCTCACACCGGTTCCCGGTCCGGGCAACGGGGTGCGTCCCCGGAACTGATAGTCCACCGAAGGCGTGATGACGGCCGTCTCCAGCAGGTTGGTGAATATTATCCGGCCGGGCTGCACTTGAAGATCCGCGGCCGCTTCCGATACATCATCGCCGGTAAAGGTTATTTTAGAAAGGGCGGTCTGATTGCCGGAAGCGTCCACGGCTACAATATCCAGCAGCACCACGCCGTCATGGGCAATGGCCGCGGCACTCAATACGGAGGATACCTCGAGGGACAGCTCGAACAATTGCTGATCGTCGCTGACCGGGTACACGCGCTGCAGCCCGTCCGTGGCCGCAAAAGCCCGCTCCCGGGCCCGGGCCACCACGCCGCCGGCGGCCCGCAGGTCGGAAGCCCGCAGACCCGTGGCATCAAATCCCACGTATGTCAGGTCGACGTCGTCGCCGGCCCTGGCGGCGATCAGCAAGTGTTGCCGGCCTTCGACTGCGGCCAGTCGGACCCCGTCAAAGGTTAACTGAGGGGCACTTTTTTCGATCTGAAAACTTTCAGCATGGTTCAGAGAGCTGCCGTCGGCAAAATTGAGGGTCACCTGCGGGTGCAATCGATCAGCCCCGGTGCCGTCAAACTGCAGCTGACACCCCCTGGATGAGCCGGCTGTCCGGGAAGTGTCGGCCGGCGTAACCGTCTGCCGGGTGTCGCCGGCTGCAACGGCAATGGCCGTCAGCTCACGGCAGTCATCGATGGCAACGACGTAGGACAGCGGATCTTGGTCCGTCAAAAGTACGCCATCGGATCGAATGTCGATGCCGACTTCAGCCGGGGAAATGGAGACGCCGGCTGCCAGAACGAACAGGCCGCTGTATAAGACCAGTAAAAAAGCGCGTTTTGTCATTTTCTCTAGTACGGTGGATATCAAATCAAACCCCTTTTTCTAAAAGCAGACAATGCGAGATTTCGGTAATCGTTTGACAGGGCCGCTGGTCGATGTGCCGGGCCTGACAACGACTTTTGACCGACGGTCGGTGTTACCGATCCGTTAACGTGGCCGGACAATGGGAATGGGATAAGGAATTGGAGATTTGAGGCGGTGCCCGAACAGACAACAAAGTCGAGCCGCATTGGGAAGCGGGAAGAAATGGTTTGGTTGCGCGGATCTAGTGATTTTACCCGATCAGCACCCCCGATTGCATGATCGAATAAAGAGATTCCCCTACGAACAATGTCCGTCATATTTTCATGCCCCTGCTCCTTTCCGGTCTCAATAAGATAACTTGTCCCCACAAGTATCACTTAAATTGGATCGTAAACCCGAAAAGAAAAAATTTTGAGCAATATATTCGATAAAGCAAAAAGATGCAATACGACAAAAGTAGTAATTATTGCTATCTTCTCAGCGTCAAAGGTATGAGTAAGGTGGAGTTTTGTAATACTAAAGTATTAGTTAAGGAAGATCTCTATCGGAATCTTATTTTTCGCTGATGTGATAATTAACTGATATTACAACGATTTAAAAACTCAGCTTGGCCTGGCTGACATTGTGACAAATTGGGGCCGAATGGCCTTCACGGGATCGGTCCTGGGGCCGGGCGGTCGGAAATTTATGCAAAATATTTTGAATTTATTTTCTGAATCGAATTTTCAATGAGTCAAAATATGACTAGAAGTAAAAGTATGTAAAGTAAAGTAAAATTTTGTAAAGCAGCTGGTTTCGCTATCCCGACGAAGTCCCCGCGACACCTTTATAGAAAATAGTCACAATTTATTTTCTGAATTGTATTTTAAATGGGTCAAAAAATGACTAGAAGTAAAACACTGTAAAGTAATGTAAAATCGTGTAAAACCGCTGTTTTTGATGGATTGGCGAGGTGCGGCGATGTTCAACCTTGGCGAATTGGTTATATCCCGGTTCTATAAATCAGGAGAAGGTAGTCAATCGTGGGGCTCTGGATTTCATCAATTTCGCAGTGCTGGAGTATTGGAGTACTGGAGCATTGGAGTTTTGGAGTATTGGAGTGTTGGAGCGCTGGAGTATTGGAGTACTGGAGTGTTGGAGTACTGGAGTATTGGAGTATTGGAGTGTTGGAGTATTGGAGTGTTGGAGTATATGTGCCAGATCAATTCAATATTAATTTCCGGTGAACTCACTTGCCGTTTCGTCCTCGTGCTCGTCCTCGTCCTCGAAGCTTCTGAGCCTCTCAGTATCGAGGACGAGGACGAGTACGAGGACGAGCACGATCTCCGGCTAAAGGACAGCCGGTCTGATCAAAGAAAAGAAACTAATGAACGTCGAACATCGAACGTCCAACATCGAACATCGAATAAGGTATTCTGTCTATTTTAAATTGATTGAGCGCAGCGAATCCATCACTTGTCATTCGTCATTATTCATTATTCATTTTCCTGAAGTTTCACACGAGCGCCGGCCTCTGGCCAAAAAAACGGCCAGTCTAAACAAAGAAAAGAAACTCAATCCGCAAAACGTGGGTTCATAGATGGTGGGAGCGGTTTTTAACCGCGATTACCCAGATGGGTAATCGTGGCCGGAGGCCACTCCCACAAACCTTTAACTTATATCTGAATGGTTTTGAATAAACCGTAGTTTCATAAGAGAACTTAGCACGTCGGTTCCCCGAAACCCGACACCCGAAACCCGACACCCGAAACCCGACACCCGACACCCGAAACCCGACACCCGACACCCGAAACCCGAAACCCGACACCCGACACCCGACACCCGACACCTGAAACCTTCGATATCATACAACAAGTTGTCAGATAAACCCAATAAAGGGCCTAGTGCTCGGTCAGAAAGTAATCCGAAATAACCCCCATGAAGCGATTGTATTTGATGGCGTAGTGACTGAGCCCCTGGGAAATAAATTTTTTTGAAATCTCCTGATCTTCCTGCTCCAGTCCGGAAACTCTGGCTTGCCAGGCCTGCTCATCCAGCGCCAGGATGGCTTCGATCTTTTCCCGGTAATAGTCGGCTACCGGCAGGTCCGAATAGGCGTTGACGAACCAGGGCATGAGCCGGCCGACTTTTTGCAGCAGCAGATCCTGTTCCCTGCCGAATTTCAGGCAGGAGGCGTCGGTAAAATTTTCCAGGTCGGCCATTTTGTCAAAATCGATATAATCGCCTTCCCGGCTGATTTCGTAGGCTTTGGTGCCGGGAAACGGGAAGAAAAAAGACCAGCGATAGCGTCCGGGCCGGGCTGCGGCCATCAGCTTGATGGTCGCCATGAGATCCTCGTGGGTTTCGCCGGGCAGTCCAATCATTAAGAAGACCGATGTGTGCAGCCCCTGTTTGTGGGCGGTGCGGATGGCCTTGGTAATTATCTGATTGGTCATGCGGCGCTGCAAGATTTGACTCCGGATGCGCTCGCTGCCGCTTTCCACCCCGAATTTAACGATTTTGCAGCCGGCATCCGCCAGCCAGCCGGCACGGTGTTCATCGAAAAAGCCCACATGGGCGTTGACCACAAAGGGCAGGCTGCTGACTTTAGGGTAGGCCTTGCAAAATTGCTCCACATAGGGCCTGTAAAATGTGAACAGATCATCGTCCAGTATAAACATCGCGATGTCATTATAATTTTCCTGCAGATAGGCGATTTCAGACATCAGCTGCTCCACCGCGAAATGCCGGATGTAATTCAAGCCCTTGAAGCTGCAGTTCAGGTCCGCGCGGTATTGGGAAACCAGTTGATGATTAAAGCAATAAGTACAGGAAAATGGACAGCCGCGGGACGCCATCAGGCCAACCCAGCCGTTTTTGGCCGCAATCATATTTTGAAAATCAAATATGTCGTAATCCTTGAACGGCAAGCTCAGCAGATCCGGCAGGGGGCGTAATGGATTTAATTGCACCTTGCCGTCTCGCACGAAGCCGAGGTTTCGGACCCGGGACACATCCTCTCCGCGCTGATATTTTTCAACGAATTCAGCCAGAGCCTCTTCGGCTTCACCGCGGATAATGTAGTCAAACAAGCCGGATTGCAAAACTTCCTCGCCGGCGGCCATGGTATGTATGCCGCCGCAGACCAACGGGGCATTGGTTGCCTGACGGGCCCAGGCGGCCAGCTTGACCGTGTAGGGCCATTGATTGGTAACCACTGAAAAGCCGATGATGTCGGCCGCTTCGCTTTTCAAGCGCTTGACGAACTCAGATTCAGACGGCAGCGGCGCGATATCCTCGCACAGCTGCCAGAGGGCGACTTGATGCCCGGCTTCCTTGAGAACTGCCGACAGGTGGGCGATGCCGTAGTTGAATCCCGGCTGGGAACCAGCATTTGGGTATATGAACTGTATCTTCATAGTTAAACAGAGTTAAAGTGTGTTTGCAATTTGTATTGATTTGAACAAATCAAGAGGTACTGGAGTGTTGGAGTGTTGGGCCTCATCCGGGCGAATTTGCTTACTATACCTAGCGGTCATTATTAAAGCTGATCATTTTATCGACCAAAGTCATTGATCAAAAAAGTTTAAGTCGAGGTTTATATTACTCACTTTGAACACCCGTCTTGACCTGGAATTTGCTCAATTCTCCATTACTCCAACACTCCAACACTCCAGTACTCCAGCACTCCATTACTCAAGCGCTGTGTCGGATTATCAGATCTCAGACTCCCGAATGGTCAATTTTTCTCTCGTTCATAATGCGGCTGATGATTCCCTCCACGTCGATGGCCGATCGATCACTGAGCGTGTCGACATGCACAATTCTGCTGGTGTTCGAACCAAAAGCGCTCCAACGGCGTATAAATCGCATGTTATTCGATCCGGCGAATATGGTCAAGCAGGGTATCTGCAACGCCGCTGCGATATGCTGGCAGGCGCTGTCGTAGCCGATGTACTCGTCACTGTTGGCGATGAGGGCCGCGATTTCGCCGATATGGGTCTGCAAACCGATGACCCCCCGGTTCAAATTGGTGTCCAGATCCCCGCTAAATGCGGCATGCCGGACGGCGTGGCCGCAATCCTCGATCATGGCCAGCAATTCGTTGGTATTTTGGAGCTCTTCATCACCGAAACCCTTGTCCAGAAGGATAACCGTGCCGGGTTCCTGCAGCAGGTTCAGCAGCAGATCCTGTTCCAGTCGCCGGCCCACTTTCTTGCGGGGGTTTCCGCCCACGCCAAAATTAAGGGTGATTACCCGACGCGCCCCGTTGCTTTTCAGTTTGGCGCGCAATTGCGCCGCCTTTTGCAAGTTTGACGGCAGCGGCCATACCATGGAATGACAGAATTCTTTTTCACCGGTGATTTTGTTCAGCCAGGCATTGGTCAACTGGGCCATGGACAGGTTGTCGGAAAACGAAACCGCTGAGCGGCTGTCAAAAAAGAAATAATGGTCCGGGTCGATAATAGGCAGGACACCGAGCTGGGACAGACGCGAATCGGGGTCTATCAGAATGGTATTCGACAGTGGGCAGGCTGCCAGCTCGCGATCAATGATATCGAGCACCGACTGCCAACTGGCCAAGCGGCCGAGCAATCCACCTTGGCGATTGTAGGCAACCCGGCGCAGCCGAATGTTCTGATTGCCGCCGTAAATTTCATCGAGCTTGTCACCGCCGATCAATACCAGTTCCGCCGCCGGAAACAATTTCGCCAGCCGCTGTATGATTATGCTGGTAATGACCACATCCGCCCCGATGGTGACCCGCGACAGAAGTAGAATTTTGACCACATTGCGTTGGCGCGATAAGATTTTGCCGTCCTCGCGGATCCTGGCGATCCGTGTCAGGAGATCAGTGCGGGAGTAAATTTGAAAATCCTGCAGGCGACGGTCGAGCTTTTTAGCGCCCCGCAATTTACGGCAATAAGATATGATCTGGGCCATGACGCGATTGTAGGTGTCGGTTTGCAGGTCTTCAAAGTCGTCACACAGACTTTCAATAATAATGCCGAACAGGGCCCGGGCAGCCATACCGCTGAGATCGCTATCTTCCGAGAATGTCGTCATTTCGCAGAGCAGATCGATATAATTCTCCTCATAATGACAGTCCTTCAGATAGGCGTCCATAAAAGAATAGGCTATTTGCTGCGCCAGGCGGGCAAAATCGTGGGGGGTGATGATTTGCGTTTTCAGGGTCGACCATTTATCCCGGTAATAGGAAGATATCATGGGCTAATTCTTCTTTGTCCCTTTATCTATTTTTGGGTCATCATCTTATGATAACGACTGAGATAGCATAATATAAGAATGCCTAAAGTGAACTAAATTGCCTAAAATGACTAAAATTGAGGAAGCGCTGCGCGCTATCGCATTTTATTTAATTGATAGTCCCGCTGCAAGCGGGATTAGCTCATTTTAGTTCATTTAGAATTTTAGCTCATTTTATTCTGCTCCTGCAGCAATTTCTCGCCGGCTTCCATCACTTCCTGCGGCAAAATTTGCGCCATGCAGTCGTGATGCAGGGGACATTTTTTATGATGACAGGGCAAGCACTCCAGATCCCGGCGCAGGATGATCGTTTTTTCGAGATTGGCATCCGTATAGCGTGAATCGGTGGGCCCCATGAGGACCACGACCGGAATATCGAATGCGACGGCGTAGTGGCGGGGGCCGGTGTCATTGGTAATCAGCAGGCGGCAGCGCTGAACCATTAATTTTAAGAGCTCCAGATTGATATTGTCCGGGCCGGGGTGAATAATTTTGGCCTTGCTGAGCTTGACGATCTGATCGCCCAAGGCCTGTTCGCCGGGACCGGTAAACAACATGATCTTGCAAGTCCAGCGCTGTTCGATCAATTCGGCCAAACGGGCGAAATGTTCCACCGGCCAGCACTTGGAGCTGCCGAACCGGGCTCCCGGGTTCATGCCGATCAGCATGTCATCCGGGGAAATCCCGTAGCTTTCGATGAAGCGGGCACCTTTGGCCGAATTGGCATCCGAGTAAAATAACGACGGTTTCAGTTCGGGGGGAGTGTCGAAATTCAACCATCGGCATAACTCCATGTAGTATTCAACCATGGGCCGCGGCGTAATCCGATTGCCGTTGCGCAACGGTTGTGGGCCGCCGTTCAACAGGGCTGTGCGGCCATTGCGACGATACCCAAAGATCCGCCGGGCTCCCCCGAGGCGCGCGATCAGGGCCGAGCGAAATGAATTCGGCAAAATCAGAGCGAGATCCGGTTTTAACCGGCGCAACTGCAGCGCTAAATCAATTATGCCGCCGGTGGTTTTATCATTGATTTCGAGGATCTCATCAAACCAGGGGCCGTCCTCGATGACCCCCCGGGCGTAATTGCGAATCAGGCCGATAATCCGGGCGTCGGGCAGGTTTTGATGGATGCAATTCAAGGTGGGCGTGGACATCACCACATCACCGACCCAGTTGGGGCAAAAAACCAGTACCGTTTTTGTTTTGAATTGGTTTATTTGAACTGTCACGTGTATCTTTCAATTTGTTTTTAAACGCGGAATATAGTTGAACATTGTTGGAGTGTCAACATTTAGGAATTGCGGATTTCGGATTTCGGATTTCGGATTTAAGGAATTCTGTCTATTTCATTATATTGATAGAGCGCCCTGTCGGGTCGTAGTCCCGCGGTACCGCAGGACGAAGCCTGAAGCGATTGCATCAATCCGCAATCCGCAATCCGCAATCAACACACTCAACCTATCTTAATTTTACATAATCCGTCAGCACCAGCGCCAATTTCTCCATCACGGCATCGGCCCCGATGGCCTGCATGCATTCTTTGTTGCGGTCCGGGCAGTTTCTGCGGTAGCAGGGGGCGCAGTCCAGGTCGGCCGTTACGACCAGGTCTTCGCAGCCATAGGGAGCCGTGCGGCGGGCGGAGGTCGGTCCGAAGAGCGCAATAAATGGGGTTTGAACGGCCGCTGCCAGGTGCCCCGGCCCCGAGTCCGGCCCCACCCCGGCAACCGCCCCTTTCAGGAGGGCGATGAGCTCCGGCAGGGTGGTCTGGCCGACCAGGCTGATCACTGAGGCTGATTCGATTGCTTTGATTAACCGGGCCGACAACGTCGCCTGACTTTGATCTCCCACCAGCACGATCTTGAGATGGTAGGCCGCTAAAATCTGCCGGACCAGATTCAGATAGCCTTCAAAATGCCAGTTTTTCGTCTCCCATGAAGTACCCAGAACAACCGCCACAAACGGCTCGGTCATCTTTGCGATTACCCGGGGGGCCGTGTCCGCGACACTGAGCGAGGAAAAACCGAAATCCAGGTTGGCGGGTTCCGGCAATCCCAGGTATTCGGTGAATTTCAAGTAGTGCTGAATTTTAGGCAGATCGTCGCTGAAATACCCGATATGTTCGTTGTTAAAGACCCAGTTGAACTCTTTGGCATTTCGGCGGTGAAAGCCGACGCGCCGGCCGGCCCCCGAAACCAGGGAAAAAAAACCACTTTTCAAAATACGCTGCAGGTCCAAGGAGATATCGAAGCGGTCCCGGCGGAGATCCTTTGACAGCTGCCAAACGGCGGACACGCGCCAGGCACGCCTGAAGATGATCACCCGATCGATCTGCCGGTTTAGTCGCACCAGTTCGACCCACTTCGGCTCCACCAGCCAACTCACCCGGCTTTGCGGCAATCGGGCTTTGATATGGGCAACCAGACAAAGCCCCCTGGCAACATCTCCCAGCGATCCCATTAAAATTATCAGAATTGAAGGGCAGGGAGGGAGGCTTTTATTCGACGTTTTGAGCATAATCGATTTATAGATATTCCGAGTTACCGTTGGTGTGTATGACAGTGTTTGGATTGCGGATTGCGGATTTCGGATTGCGGAATTTTGAAAGGAATTTTTCCAATTTTATTTTTAGTCGTCTTAGATTTGATGTAATACCTGAATTTTGCACGACACTTACCTTCGGTGAATAAAGTTGTATAATTGTAGATTATGCGAGTAACTCCAAAATTTAATTTAGAATAACCTGTTTTCCGCCTTCAATACCCAATACCTAACCCGGATAAACCGGAAATACGAAACCCGAAAACCGAAATACGAAACAAATCCGAAATTCCAAAATTCAAATGTCTCAAACAAAATTACCGTCGTGACAAAGTTGAATTCAATTCAACTTTTCGTAAATGCCTGTCTGTTAGTGCTTTACAAAGATGCCAACAAATTTTTTGCACAATTTGCGCAAAACTGAGTTAGTAACTGTCTAATGCCCAATACCCAATACCCAATACCCAATACCCAATACCCAATACCTAATACCCAATACCCAATACCTAATACCTAATACCTAATACCTAATACCCAATACCCAATACCCAATACCTAATACCCAATACCCAATACCTAATACCCAATACCTAATACCCAATACCTAATACCCAATACCCAGCATTCCATTATTCCATAAGGCTCATCAAAAAAACGGCCCTAAAATAATCGTGATTTCAATGAAGTGTAGAAATTCCGATACATCTAATTCAGGCCGGTTTGCATCATTTCTGTTAAAAACTTCGGCAATCCATGCTTATCGACCGCGCGCTGCCAGCGGGCTAAATAGCGTTTGGTTAATAGTTGCCGGCTGCCGTGATAAAATCTGCCCTTGTCGAAATCCAGCAAATAGACTTTGTCCGCTGCGTCGACGATGACATTGCCGGGATGCAGATCGTAATGCAGAATGTGATGTTGAATCAACGCTGAGGTTTGGCTGACCACCGATTTCATCGCCCGGCTGGTTCTGTCGGCATCCTGCCGGCTCAGGAGGGCCAGCGATACCGGCTGCCGGATGGCGCGGGTGATCAGCCAGGCCTCGTAAAATAGCCGGCCGCAGCAGGCAAAAGCGATGGGCTGCGGCACATTTACGTTTAATTCGGCGACGATACTCAACAGCTCGAATTCACGTTGGGCGCGGCTTCTGCCGAATTTAAGATAGCGGCGCTTATTGAGATGCCGCAGCAGGCCACCGCGCCGGTAGTGCTTGATGACGACGGATCCGACATCATCCAGCCGGACCGGCGTCACCGCGGTTCGGCCGCCCAGGGCCGCAACCGGCGGATTGTCTGAACCGTGAAACTGGTCGGCCAGCGAGCGCAGCTGGGATTCGGACAGATTGCCTGAGAACCCGAATTGGTATGAATCAATGGTCCGGTGCTGTATCATAGGCCTATGATTTTGGATTTTAGATTTCGGATTTCGGTTTTTTGACCTGAAGGAGTACTTCCTTTAGCGGCAGCGGTCGATTTATCAACCTTGAACGCTGAACCTTGAACCTATAAATCTAGGGCGCCTCATAGCCCAATTTTTTTAAATAATCCCCCAGCAGTCCGTTCAGGGTGTTTTTGTCCGCCTCCGGCAGTTCGGTTTGCCACTTGAAATTGCGATTGTCCATCCCACCGGTTATGGTCTGCAGCAAATCGCTCTGCCAGTCCAGGCCGCATATTTTACCAACCTGTTCGAATATTTCCACCGGGCGGGCCACGAAATCTTCGTATCTCACCTCCAAGTATTGTTCGCGCGGCAACTTTTCAGCCGACTGCATTAAGGTTTCCACCGTCATTTTCCACTGCAGGGCACAGGCGTCGATCAGGGGCAGTTCCAAAAGCGTCTGCCAGCCGGGAGGTTTGACGCTCCAGTACGCCCCGTCATGACCCAGCCGGGAGCGCATGATGGAATAGGCCGCCGCCCGGCCGTCTCTGAGTATGTGAAGAAATATTGCATCCGGAAAAATCTCCTGCAAAAATTCTATCCTGACCGAATTGCCGGGGCACTTATTGACGAAGCGCGGTTTCTTGAAAATCCGCAGATTGTTCTGCAAAACCTTGCGGAGGTATTTGCGGGCGGCGGCTGACGCGTCTTCCCGGCCCAGGAACTCGTCTTCGCCATGGTTGAATTTCTGCCAGACATTATTGGCCTCGGTCGGACGATGATCGTCGCGAAACTGCATGATCAGGCGGGTGAGCCATAGGGAGGCCGGCGCCTTTTTGGTAATATTCGAAATCCAGGCCAAATCGGGATGCTTGGCAAAGGTGCGGTAAAAAATGTTGGTGCCGCTGCGCGGCGCACCGACAACGAATATGGGACGATCTATTGAGTTCGGCATCTGGTTCGACCTCGGTCTAACACTCCGGTTGTTTTCTGGAGCTCTATGACACTTTTTGTCATTATTTGCAAGGGTTGAGAACTGAAACATCGACTATCGTCCATATGATCGCACATATCATAATAGACCACGAATTATCTTTCGCAAAGGCGCCGAGTCGAAAAGATTTCACAACCTGCCTTTGCGTCCCGGCGCCTTGGTGTGAGAATTTTGTAAATTAGCGATTATCGCAGAAATATAGGATGATATCTGAATTAAGGGCTGCACTCCTAACTGATACGATACTGGCTTAATTGTCCTTGCCTGGTCTATAAGATTCTGTTAATTTTGAAATAACTGCGGTGGTATCAGGGTTCAGAGGATCAGAGGTTCAGAGGTTCAGAGGTTCAGGGTTCCAAGGTTCAGGGTTCAGAGGTTCGGGGTTATAGATTCAGGGTTATGAGGTTCGGGGTTCAGGGGGCAGAATTGGATATCGCCGGGTTAACCGGTCCGACCGACCGCTGGCCGTCAGTGTCCAGTCTGATTAAAGAAAAGAAACTTCAAAAAGCAGATTTTAGATTTTGGAATGCGGATTTTGGATTTAAGGTATTCTGTCCATTTAAAACGATTGAGCGAAGCGATTCCACTATTCGTCATTCGTCAATCGTCATTCGTCATTTTATGAATGCCTGGATGTGGCTCAACCCAACCTACAACATGCAAAGAGGCCCGGGATCAATCCGATTGCTTCTTGGAAGTTTCACACGAACGCGGCCTCCGGCTAAAGGACAGCCGGTCTGATCGAAGATAAGAAACTAATGAACATCGAACATCGAACGTCCAACATCGAACATTGAATAATGTATTCTATCTATCTTATTAAAAAGACTGAGCAAAGCGATTCCACCCTTCGACATTCTGCGGTTCGATATTCGATATTCTGCGGTTCGCTTTTAATGTAGTTTCACACGAGCGTTGCCTCTGGCCAAAAAAACGGACAGTATGATCAATGTCAGAAACTTTGTTCATATGACAACGTAGGGTCGGCCACCGTGCCGACCGAATTTGGCGGGCACGGTGGCCCGCCCTACGTTTCTAAAATAAGCGGTTTCACTTGAGACTCCCGGTGTCAGGGAATTAGGTCATTTTATCCTGACACCTGAACACTGACACCTGAAACCTTGACAGTAGTTTCACACGAGCACCTGGACCCCCAAAACCCATAATTTCATAACTTAAGGCAGCAGTGGACGAGACCAAAAATAAAACCTGTTCAGCCGGCGATATAGGCCGCATATTCGCTGAATGTCGCACAACGGTCAGTCCGCTCGAACCGGAATTTGAATTGGCAAGCCTGGTGGCCGACATCTGTCACTGCCAAATTATCAAGGCCAACAACCGGCGCCAATTGTTTCATTTTCAAACCCCTGAAAACGGGTATTTTCTCAAATGCAGCACTCTGGTCAGACCCAAAGACCGAGTGCGGCACTTTCTCCTGCCGCGCCGGCGCTGGGCCGAATGGCAAAACCTGCATCGCCTGCGACGGATCCGGGTACCGGCCGCCCGGCCAATGGCCAAAGGACAGTCTGCATCCGCGAAGCCCGGATTTTATTTCATACTCACCGGGCAGGTGGAAGGGGCGCATATTCCCCTCAATTGTTTTGACAACGCTGGCAATCTCGGGCAATATGTTGCCTTTTTACATCGTAAGAAAGTCTATCATCTTGATTTCAATCGGAAAAATTTCATTTTGAACCCCCAGGGCGAAATTTGCCTGCTCGATGCCCAGCAGGTTTATTTTCCACCCCGGCTGCCGCGACGCTGGCGGGTTAATAACCTCGGCCGCTTGCATTTTCATTTTTGTGCCTTGGATGATCCGGCGCCGTGGGTGCGCGAACTGCTAGCCGGATACAATCGCAGCGCTGCCACGAACATCAGCGTCGGCGAGGTGCTTGCAGCGGCCCGGCGCCATCGGCAGCGCCGCTTTCGGTCGAGGTCGAAACGCTGCTGCAAAAACAGCACCGAATTTGAAAAAATCGAAAATACAAGCCTACGCGGGTTCAAACGCCGGGATTTCAGCTGGGGACCACAGGAATTGCGTTTGGCTGAAAACAAGGGAATATCCCTAAAGGGAGCCCATGTCATCGCTTACCGCGGGGTATGCATGAAAACGCAACGCCGAAAATGGCTGCATCAAAATCGTTGCCTGTCCAGCTGGAAAATGTCCCAGGCCCTAACCGTCCGGGGCATTACCGTGCCGCGGGCGCTGGGCTATTTCGAAATCAAAGCTCGCAGCTACTTTCTGACGGAACTGCAGGATGATAGACTGCACCTGAACGCTTATTTGTCGGAACTTTCCGAGGAAAGTGTTAAACGGTCGGCGCTTAAAAAGCTTGCTTTATGGCTGCGATTGATTCATGACACCGATGTATGGCAACGCGATTTTAAATCCAGCAATATATTGTGTCGCAATTCGGATTTTTATATGGTCGATCTGGACGGTGTCAGGATCCGACGCCTGAGCAATCAAAATAAAATATACAACCTGGCCCAGCTCAATGCCTCTGTCAGCAACCGGGTATCGATTAAAGACCGGCTGCGTTTTTACCGGTATTATTCGGCCGGTTCCCGGGCGACCCGCCAGCAGCGGCGCGAAGTCTATCGGCAGGTGTGGGATATTACGAAAACTAAAAATACCAAAATCTATGACCTTGATTTCGATCAACTGCTGGAGTCTCAAATTAAGGCCGGCCCGGTAAAAACAACATGAAATCCGTTAGCATTATTGTCCCCAACTGGAACGGGGCCGACCTTCTGCAAACCTATCTGCCGACCGTGCTGCTGGCACAGGAAAAATATGGCGGCCAAGTAGAGATTCTCGTGGTTGACGATGCCAGTACGGATGCATCCCTCAAATTGCTGCGTGAAGATTTTCCGGGCATCAAAACCGTTGTTCACCCGCATAACCGGGGCTTCGGCCACGCCTGCTGGTCCGGGGCCCAGGCTGCGGACCATGCGGTTTTGATAATTCTCAATTCCGATGTCAGGGTGGAGCCGGATTTTATCGAACCCCTGGTGCAATGCCTGGCAGATCCGACGGTATTTGCCGCATCGCCGCTCATCTTCGATGGCGCCGGCCAATTGAGCAATGTGACCATCAGTATGCCTTACTTCAAACGCGGTAAGATTCGCTATAGATCATTTGCACCCCAATTGCTGCTCAGCAACGGCCCGACCCTGCCCAATCCCTGGTTGACGCTGTTTCCCATCGGGGCCGCCTTTGCCGTCGACCGATCGAGGTTTATGGAATTGCAGGGATTCGACGAGTTGTTCGATCCGTTTTATTACGAAGATACGGATCTCGGTTTCCGGGCATGGCGGCGTGGCTGGCAATGCATCGTGGTGCCCGAATCCCGGGTCACCCATCATCATGCCAGCACCATCGGGCGCTCGTTTAAACAATATAGGGTCAGCGCGATTCGCAAACGCAACCGGCTGCTTTATCTGTGGAAAAACCTGACGACGGCCCGGCTGCTGCGGCAGCACCTTTTATTCCAATTGCTCAGGGTTTGCTATCGGCCCTTTTGCCTGGACTGGATGATACTCGTTGCTACCATTCTCGCTGTTCCAGGGTTCAATACGGCTATGCAGCGCCGCCGCCAGGAGCAAAAGTGCGTAGTTCATTCCGAAGATAAAATTTTCGAAATCATCAACTCGGCCAACCAGGCGAATCGCAAGGTGATCGAAGCGTTCGAATAGATATTTTGGAGATTTAAAATTTATTCCAAAAAAAGGGGTGTATATTGGGATCTGCGTTTAATGGGAGCTCATGGAATATTGGAATGATGGAATAATGGAATGGTGGTGTTTTCTAAAGGATACTGTCTAATTTTAACTTTAGCGTTCAGCCTGCGGCGGATTCTAAACCCAAAGCATCAAAATCCCAAAACCCATTTTTCCAATATTCCAAAATTCCAGCATTCCAACGTTCCAACTCCTGCTTTGTGTTCAATTGAAGAAGAATGAAGGTATGAGAGTTTTTATCATCGCCAAATCCAAGCGGCACACGCGCATCTATTATTACTTCAAAAAGGCCTTTCAGCGCCAGGGGCACCGCACCCGCTGGATCAAGTACTTGAAGCTGAAGTCCTACCTGGGCGAGCGGGCGGCCACGCTTGCCGTCGACAAGCTGATGGCTGCAGTCAAGCCCGACCTGCTTTTTTTTCACGGCCGGGACATATCCTGCGAGCTGCTGCACAGAGCCAAAAAAAGGATGCCGGTGGTAATGTACTTCGATGACTGTATCAGAGGCTCGCACCGCAGCTTCAATAAGGTTGTCGAACAGGGCCGGCTGGCCGACATCATGTACCTGACGAATCGAGGAGAAGTTCCCCAATACCGCGAACTTGGCGTCAATGCCAGATTTATTACAGGTGGCTGTGATCCGGCGGCCCACCGCATGATCGACAGCCCGGATCCCAAGTATCAAAGTGACGTGGCCTTTATCGGAAAGCCCAACACGCCCGAGCGTGCAGAATTCATGCAGCTGCTGGCAAAAAAATTCGATTTGAAGCTGTGGGGATCGGGCTGGGAAAAATATGGCCTGCGCGTGGCCGCCAAAGATGTCTATGCCGCGGAATACCGTCAGATATGTGCCGGCGCCAAGATCATGCTGGGCTGGAACATCGATCCCACCATCGAGCTTTATTTTTCCAATCGGACCTGGTACACGCTGGGATGCGGTGGATTTCTGCTGACCGCGTATTCCCCTTCACTCGAAGAGATATTCGGTCGGGGGCGGGAGTTGGACTGGTTTGAGACTACAGAAGAGTGTTGTGATAAAATAGGCTATTATCTGCGGCACGATGAGGAACGGCGCAAAATCGCCGCCGCCGGCTATCATTTAGCCCATAATGAATACAGTTATGATGCGATGGTGAAACGGATTGTCGAGGATATAAAAAAGCTGAAAGCTCAAAGGTGAAAGCTCAACGCGAAAAAGCTCAAAGCTGGAAGCTGAATGCTCAAAGGGGAAGGGACCGGTTTTCGGCATTCGGCGTTCGGCTTTCGGTAATCGATGTTCGGCCTCCGATAATCCTAAAAATTTCGGGTATCCAATGCAGAAGAGTGTTTTTGCTACGCTTTGTATTTTTAAAGTAAAAAAGATAGAATTCCTTTAACCCGAAACCCGAAACCCGAAACCCGAAACCCGAAACCCGTAACGCGTAACGCGCAACACGTAACCCGAAACCCGTAACCCGAAACCCGAAACCCGAAACCCGAAACCCGTAACGCGTAACGCGCAACACGTAACCCGAAACCCGTAACCCGAAACCCGTAACCCGAAACCCGTAACGCGTAACGCGCAACACGTAACCCGTAACCCGTAACCCGAAACCCGAAACCCGTAACGCGCAACGCGCAACCCGTAACCCGTAACCCGTAACCCGCAACACGCAACACGCAACATGAAAATTTTGCACATCAACACCGAGCGCACCTGGCGGGGCGGGGAACAGCAAACCCTGAATCTGCTGGTCGGTCTCAAAACCCGTCGGGTTGCCTCAGATCTGGTCTGCCAACCCGATTCTCCCATGCAAGAAAGGGCGGATGGCGCCGGTGTCAATGTCATTCCGATCGCGATGCATGGTGAAATCGATCTGGCAGCGGCGCTTCGGATTCGCAAACTGATCAAACAATTCAACTACGATATCATCCACTGCCACACCTCCCACGCCCATTCTCTGGCCTTTCTGGCATCGGTCGGAACCGGGAGTATCCGGCTGGTCACCCGCCGGGTGGATTTTTCCATTTTTCGTCATAGTTTTCTTAAATTAAGTGGCATCAAGTATCGGTATATGGCTGACTATTACATTGCCATCTCCCATAAGATCAAAGAGGTGCTGGTTTCGGACGGCCTTGCCGGCAACCGTATTTTCGTGGCCCACAGCGGCATCGACTCCCAGCGTTTCATGACGGCCGACGGTGGTCGCCTGCGGGCTGAATTCAATATCGCAGAAAACCAGCCGGTGATCATCAACGTGGCTCACCTGGCGGGGCATAAAGGGCAAATTCATCTGGTGCGGGCGATTCCGCAGGTCCTGGCAAAATTGCCCGATGCCAGGTTTTTTATCGTGGGCAAGGGTGAATTGATGGCAGAATTGAAAGCGGCCGCCGCAGCCCAGGGACTAAAAGATGAGCTTGTGTTTACCGGGTTTCGCGACGATGTGGCCGATTTCTACCAGATCGCCGATTTATACGTGATGAGCAGCGTGCAGGAAGGCCTCGGCACCGCCGTGCTGGATGCCCTGGCGCTGGCCAAACCCGTAGTGGCCACCAATTGCGGCGGCCTGCCCGAAATTATCCAAGACGGCCGCACCGGTCGCCTGGTAGCGCCGGCTGATCCGGCGGCCCTGGCCAACGGCATCATTGATATGCTGGGCCGGGCCGAAGCCGCCCAATCAATGGCCCGGCAGGGCCAGGCCATGGTGCAAAAATCCTTTTCCATCGATGCGATGGTTGAAAATAATCTTAAAATCTATCATAAAGTGTCGGCCAATGGCTAATCCGGTTAAAATATCAGCAGTCATTATTACCTACAATGAAGAAAGCAATATTCATCGCTGCCTGGAATCGCTCAAAACCGTGGCTGATGAAATCATCGTGGTGGATTCCTATTCCACCGATAACACCGAGGAAATCTGCCGCAGGATGGGCGCTAATTTTATGCAGCATCGCTTTGACGGACATATTGAACAGAAAAATTATGCCCTGGGTTGCGCTGAATACGTTCATGTATTGTCGCTTGACGCGGATGAGGTCCTGTCTGAGGAATTGATACAATCCATTCAGGCCGCCAAAAACAATTGGCAATTTGACGGCTATAGCTTTAACCGGCTGTCAAAGTACTGCGGCAAATGGATCCGGCACAGCGGCTGGTATCCGGATACCAAACTAAGATTGTGGGACAAAACCAAGGGACGCTGGGGCGGGGTCAATCCCCATGATCGGGTCGAGATGGATACGGCCAGCCGCGTGAGTCATTTAGCCGGTGATTTGTATCATTTTTCCTACCACTCCATCCGGGATCACATCGAGCAGATTAACCGCTTTTCCGAAATTGCCGCCCGGGCCGCCCATGCCCGGGGGCGACAGGCCAACCTGTGGCTGGATATCGTGCTCAACCCGCTGCTGACTTTTTTCAAAAAATATTTTCTCAAACTAGGCGTGCTGGACGGATACCAGGGTTTCATGATTGCCATTCATACGGCTTACGGCAAATTTCTTAAGTATATTAAGTTGCGGGAGTTGGAGAGGTCCGGGGGAGGTTGAGAGGTTCAGGGTTGTGAGGTTCAGAGGTTAAAGGGTTCAGAGGTTCTGGGGTTCAGGGGTTCAGAGATTCTGGGTTTAGAGGTTCTGCGTTCAAAGGGTCAGTGTCCAGGGGCTTAGCGGTTTCGAGTATAACGGTTGGATGGTCAAGGGCGGGCCTGGTTGCCCAACAGGCAAGGGCTAACATGGCGTCCATTGATACAGTCGGCACGGCCTGCGACGAGCTCAGTCGTGTCGTGGTCGACCCTACTTCACGTTAACGCCATAAAACGCCTTTATCGTAGGGTGGGCTGTGCCCACCAAACTTAGATGCTATAATCTGCTAAGTTGGGCAAGCTCACCTTGGAAGCGGTTTTTCAACCTGGAACGCTGAACCTTGAACCTTTGAACCTTGAACCTCTCAACCTTGAACCTCTGAACCTTGAACCTTCCAACCTTTCAACCTTCTTCAAAAAGCATCGCCTCGATGACTCGACAAGCCTGGTCCGTGCCGCCCCGCCGCGGTTTAAAGAAGCGCTGGGCTTTTTCGAGCACGGCGGCGCGGGATTGCGAGGTTTCCAGATCCTGCACGATCTGCGCCGCGGCCCGGCGCCAATCGTCGGCGATTTTGAGCAGTCCGGCCTCGATGATCTCCCGGCCGACCCAGGCAAAATTTTCCCACGAAGGTCCGCTAACCGGCACCAGCCCGGTGACAATCGACTCTAAAAAATTCTGGCCTCCCAGCGGCGCCAGGCTGCCGCCGATAAAGGCGGCTTGCGCCCGGCGATAAGACGGCATCAGCTCTCCAAAAGTATCCCAGACAATAACGGTGCCGGCCGGCACCGGATTAGATATTGCCGACCGCAGGACCCAAGGCCTCCCCAACCGTTTTAACGCATCTTGCCAATAGTCTATACGTTGAATATGCCGCGGAAATATGCCCGTCACCGCCCGCGGATGATGACGGGCTATTTCATCGAGCATCCGGCCGACTTCGGACTCTTCTTCCCGACGCACCGAAGCGAAGACAACAAACGGAACCTCGGCCGGCAGCAAAGATGCTATCTTGTTCTGATCATCGTCGCCGGACGTTGAGGGCGCAATGCGATCAAACTTGATATTGGGCATGACCTCGACGCCATCCGCCCCGAAAAGCCTGCCGAAACGCCCGGCATCAGCTGCGGATATCGCCAGTACTCTGTCCGGCCGCAAGGTTTGCCAGATTGAAGGCCAGAGATGATACCGCTTGAGGCTTTTGGCGGTGATCCGGCCGTTGACAATAACGCTCTTGCATTGATGCGCCTTTAAGGCCCGCAGCAGACCGGGCCATATTTCCGTTTCCAGCAATACCGTCAACCTGGGACGGATGCCGGCGACGGCTTTGGCCATCATCGACGGTTGGTCGAAGGGGAAATAACGCACCAGCGCCTGCATATGTTGCCGGCGGTGATTTAGATCCGGCAGAGCCTGATTCAAAATGTCGACGCCCTGGCGCGTGTTGGAGGTCAGCTGGATTTTGATCGGACGCGCCGTCTGAAGTCTTTTCAGAATTTCCAGGGCCAGGAAAGATTCACCGACCGAGGCAGCTTGCACCCACAGATCGGCGCGCTCCGGCAATCTGTCTTTCAAAGTTCGTTGATCATAGCCATCGGCCAGGCGCTGATTCAATTTGAGCCAGGGCCGGGCGATGCGCCAGCAAATGTCGTATAAACCGAAAGCGGCTTTGTGGTTGAGGTTCATAGGTTCAGAGGTTCAAGGTTTAGAGGTTCAGGGTTCAAAGGTTCATAGGTTCAGAGGTTCAAGGTTTAGAGGTTCAGGGTTCAAGGTTCAGAGGTTCAAGGTTCAGTGGTTCAAGGTTCAGTGGCTCAAGGTTCAAGGTTCAGATGTTCAAGGTTCAAAGGTTCAGAGGTTCCAAAGCAGTGCCTATCTGACATAATTTGCTTAATTTCACAATGCCCGAATCGCTTTTATCATGCCTTCAGCGTGACTCGATATTTTGCTGTTCGTTTATGCTTTATCATATGGTTTCATAAGAGCGGCAGCCTCGATTCGGCTGAGCTTGTCGCAGGCCGGCTAAAGGACAGCCGGTCTGATCGGAAAAGAAACTGCGCAAAATCAAGGCAGTTTCGATTTACTCATTTGCCGTTTCGTCCTCGTCCTCGTGCTCGTGCTCGTCCTCGACGCTTTTGAGCCGCTTTCAAACCCGAGGACGAGGACGAGCACGATTTAGAATCACTTTCTTGGGGTTAATGTAGATGCATCTTCATAAGAGCGCTGCCTCTGGCCAAAAAAACGGCCAGTCTGATCAATATCAGAAACTTTGTTCATATGACAACGTAGGGTCGGCCACGACACGACTGAGCTCATCGCAGGCCGTGCCGACCGGATTAGGCGGGCACGGTGGCCCGCCCTACGTTTCTAAAATAAGCGGTTTCACTTGAGATTCCTGGTGTCAGAGAATTAGGTCATTATATCCTGACACCTGAACACTGACACCTGAAACCTTGACTGTAGTTTAACAAGAGACAGTCGGAGCCATATTCCTTTGAATCGTCGACCCTGCAGGGCTTAACCAGGATGACTCCATTTTTTAGCTGAATACTATTGAAAAGCGGTTCATGTGTCAAATATTTCAATTGCGGATTTCAGGTTGTGGATTGCGGATTGTAAATCCTCGATTTCACATGCTATCATATTTTATTTAAACGCTTGAAACATTGACAGTGCAGGTGTTCTCTGCTACTCGTAGGGCGCAGTTTACCGGGCCTGAACCGCACTTGGCACCGATCAATATAAAGTTGGCTCTATTATGAGGGATTCGAAAATCATACGGCATATGAAATACGCCATGACCCTGGGACGCACCTTGGGAACGTTGATCTATTGGATCGATGTGCCCCACCGGCGGATTGTCAGGCGAAATTTGCGGCTGGCGTTTCCAAACTGGCCGCCGCCCAAAATTCGGCAGACGTCCAAACGCGTATTTCAAAGTATTGGTGCCTCATTTGTTGAGATCTGCCAGCTGGCGACATATTCCAAGGCCGATGTGATGGCGCGGGTGCGGGTCGTGGGTGAGGAACACTGGCAGCGGGCGCTCGATCGTAATCAGGGTTTGATTCTGGTGTCGGCCCACCTGGGCAATTGGGAATTCGGAACCCAGTACGCGGCCTGCTTCATGCAGAAGCCGACCCTGGGAGTCGTCAAACCGATCCGCTTCAGTCCACTCAACCAATGGGTGCTCAACCTGCGAACCCGATTCGGAATTCATGTCACCTATAAAAAGGGTGCGCTGCCGGAATTGCGCCAGGCACTGCGGCGCAATGAGATTGTTGGGTTGCTGGTTGATCAGAGCCGCCGCCTGGAAAGCGTCGATGTCAATTTTTTCGGCTACCGCGTTCCGGCCACCCCGGCAGCCGCTTTCCTGGGGCTGCGATGCAAAAGTCCGGTGCTGCCGGTTTTTTGTGTGCGGGAAGACTCCGGGCAATTGACCATTCAAGTCGATGATCCGATTAACCTCAAACGGAGCGGCAATCTACGTGTCGATATCCAGGCCAACACCCAGCTGATTACCGACGCCGTCGAACGCATGATCCGAAAATACCCCGAACAGTGGTTTTGGGTTCATAAACGCTGGAAGAAATACTATCCTCATCTTTATCCCAAGTATTATATGAAGCGACAGCAGCGACGGGCAAGGGAAGCGGAGACGACAGAAGACAGAGGACAGATGACAGAAGACAGAGGACAGAAGACAGAGGACAGATGACAGAAGACAGATGACAGAAGACAGAGGACAGAAGACAGATGACAGAAGTCAGAGGACAGATGACAGAAGACAGAGGACAGAAGTCAGAGGACAGAGGACAGATGACAGAGGACAGAAGACAGATGACAGATGACAGATGACAGATGACAGAAGACAGAGGACAGAGGACAGAAGTCAGAGGACAGAGGACAGAAGTCGAAGGACAGATGACATTAGTCAGATGACAGATGGCGAAGGTCAGATGACAGAAGACAAATGGAGTTGGCCTTCGACGAGCTCCCCTCGACTTGCTCGGGGCTTGATATATTCGAACGGCAGGCGAGACAAAGTCGGAATGCGGAATAAGGCACATGGCTTAGAATATTGGAGTAAGGAATTGGCAACCGGCATTCGGTTTTCGGCGTTCGGCTTTCGGTGGGGGGTTGACGGTAGAAGGCAGACGGTAGAGGGTTAAAGGACAAAAGACAATGGTGAAAGACGGAAGATGCTGGGTTGCAAGCGCTCGGCCCACGGTTCATGCAACTGTGATGCCCTGTCTCGCGCACCTTATACCTGGATTTGCAAGAATCAGATACTAGCAGATGCGAGGACGGACGGGTAAAGTAAAAAGGAAAACGCCGGACAAGTAGTAGCTGTCAGCTATTTGTTATTCTTTTTTTTGTTAATGGATTCATCTGACATTTGCCATCAGTCCTCAGCACTTACGCCGGGAGCCATGCGTTTAACTTTTTTCCGCATTCCCAATTCGAAAATCTGTCCTCTGTTTTCCGACACCTGACACCTGACACCTGACACCTGAAACCTACGATTCACTAAGATTTAATTGGTATCGGCAGATAAAATATACCTAGATCATAATCGATAATGTCAAACCTCAAAGTCTTACATCTTCTCAGCAATTGGAAATGGACTGAAATATCCGAACCGGCCGTGGAACTGGCGTTGGCCCAGCAAAAGTTGGGTGCCGAAGTTGAATTTGTCTGCGGACGCGGGCCTGCTGATCGGTTCCAGCGCCGGGTTGACTACAATGCCCGCCGCAAACACCTGGATCCGATTCACGTGCTGGAAATGCCCAAACACTTCAGGTTTCTGCCGGCTTGTCGAGATTTTGCGGGTTTGCGCGCCATGCTGAAGCGGTTTGCACCGGATGTCATCCACTGCCATAAAGGCAATGCCCACCTGATGGGATTCTTAAGCCGCGGCCTTTCAAGATTTCCCATTATCGTAACCAGCTGCTATGAGTCCGATGGTCCGCCCCAGGGTTTTAGATCCAAGCTGCTGTATAAATTGGGCACTGAGGGCATGGTGGTCATCAACGAGCGCAGCCGGCAAACAGCTTTGGATCGTAACGGTTTTGCGGGCCAAGCCGTCCAGGTGATCGAGCCGGGGATCGACCTGGAGCGCTTTTCGCCCCGGCGTAATATTTCGGAAGACGAGCATGGGTTCGGGATCAGTCCGGGATCCTTCGTGGTCGGGGTCGTCAGCCGCATCAGAGACAGCCGTCGTCTGGATATTTCGTTGAAGGCGCTGGCGGCGCTGGCCCAGGCATATCCGCAATTGCAGCTATTGCTGGTGGGACGCGGACGGGACGGGGCCGTGGAAAAAGTGGTGGAACAACCGGCGCGGAAAATGGGCATCGAGGATCGCATCGTGCTGGCGGGATACTGTGAAGCCGATCGCCTGGTGGCCGCCTATCGTGCCATGGATGTGCTGGTCTATGCCCGGGCCGGTTCGGATCAATCATGCCGCACGGTGCGCGAGGCCATGGCCGCCGAGCTGCCGGTCATTGCGCCGGCCGCCGGCTTCCTGCCCGAACTCATCGAAGATCATGTTACCGGTCGTTTGATGGACTCGGCCGGACAGAACCTGGCCCACATCCTCGAGGAACTCATGCAGGATCGAGTTAAATTGAGCGCAATGGCGCATAACGCGCTGGAGACATCAGGAAGGCGATTTTCCACGCTGCTGCAGGCTGAACGGACGCTGAATTTTTATCGAAAAATACTAGCGGAACTAGAGAAGTAAAAATGCCGGGAAGCTGGGAGGATTGTGTTACAGGAAGGCAGACGCATCGGTTAAACATCAACAACTATCTTCGTCGTCTTCGGCCTTCAAGCTTCCCAGCTTTCCAGCCTCCCAGCCTCCCAGCCTAGTTCCATATTTGAGTCGTAAGATAAACAAGAAACTTTCCCGCATCCGGAGTTAAAATGGGTAAACATAAGGTCAGGGTTGAAAAAATTGATTGTTCAGAAGTCGAGAAAATCAATGATATTCTGACGGATATCTAGGCTGCCGACAGTGCCGCAAAAGCCAGGACGGTTTTTAAATACCCTTGGGAGCGCGATGAAGCCCGCTGCGGTCTCATTCAGTGGATGGCAACCGGACCGTTGGTTTTCTCGGGATGATTTTCAGTCGCCGAAGGATTGACAACAAGATTGAAAAATTTTGCAACCTGACTTCCTGGTATGTGCACGAAGATTATCGCAATCGGGCGTTCGCCATGATCATCCCCTTGCATAGTATGAAGGATTACACCATATATCATTGATCCGGAACTCTTCGGCATTGCCTACCGCGAGATCCGCAAATCCATACTTGCGCATGCCAACGCCTATTTTCTTCTAATTGACTCAAGGATGGTCAAAAATCAAAAACTGCCCGTGAGCATCTGCCTGCCGTACCGGGCACCCAAGCAGTATCTGTCCGCCTCGCTCAAGCCCGAACAAATCGACAACTTGTATTCCGAGATTATCATGCTCAACCTGCGCACTCACCCGCGCTTCAAGTATCTGGTACGCGATGTTTGGCGCAGGTTTACCAAAAAATGAGATGTTTGATTGCAGATATTCGATTTCGGATTTCGGATTGAAATTTCCAGGTCGTATGCGATCGGCATTCGGTATTCGGTATTCGGCATTCGGCTTCGGGTAAAGGGTAGAAGGTAGAGGGTAGAAGGTAGAAGGTAGATGGTAGATGGTAGATGGTATAGGATTTTGGATTGCGGTTCTTTTGGTGAAGGGCAGGGGTGTCGTTTGAGGACTGTAGGATGTTACAAGGGAGTTATTGCAGTTCGACAGATCTCGCTTTGCGCTTCGGCCGCAGCCTTTTAAATCCGAAATCCGAAATCAACAAATTCCCACTTCCGCATTCCGACTTCCGACTTCAACCTAACTCGCCGTCCGCACCCACGGCAGGTAGTACTTGGCCAGCTTGAACACGGTGGCGCGGCGGCTCCAGGTGACCCGGGGAATGCGCAGCCGGTCGATGTCGGTTGAAGCAAGCTTTCGTTTGCGGGTGGTAAATGCCAGCTGATAACCGGCGTCTTTTGCCAGTTGGCTGACGTGGTCCGTCGTGTTGCCCCAGGGATAGGCCAGGTAGTCAACCGCCGCGCAGAGGGCGTCTTCCAGCAGGTCTTTGGCGAGAAAAACCTCCCGGTGCAACTCATCACCACCGGTATTGGCAAAATTCAGGTGGCGGTAGCCGTGGGCGCTGATTTCGACGAGGCCGGTGTCGATCATCATTTTTAGCTGGGTGAGGTCGAGATGACGCCGTTCGGGAGCTGAAGGGCGGTTCGAGAAACGGCTATTGCGGCCGATCAGTCCGGCAATGACAAAAACGGTCAAAGGGATTGCCTGTTGTTTCAAATGGGGGAATACAGGCTTGGCAATCGATACCAGGGCATCGTGAAAGGTCAGCACGGCCGCACGTTTGGGGATTTTTTTTTACCCCGCAGCCAGGCATGCAGATCTTTCATCGGGATAAACTTCACCCCCATCCGCTTTAACCAACGCAGCTGATGCAAAAACGTATTCAGGTCCACCGTGCCTTGCTCCTGCTGACCGGCCGGCAGCGGAACCACGTTATGACAGGTGTAGATGACGCAGGCCATTCGAATTTATTTTCACCTTATTTGATATTTCGGATTCTTTCAGCGCTGAACCCTTGAACACGGATTCTTCGTATTTAACTTCACGTAGCTGTATCAAAGAAAAATAGGAACATCGAACATTAAACTTCCAACATCGAATAATGAATTCTGTCAATTTTAGAAAGTGAGTTAGGAGAATTGACCATTCGAAATTATTTGGATCGGCAATCAGCGTTATGTGCAATTAAAATGGCCATAGCGCAGCCCTTCCACATTCGATGTTCGATGTTGAGCGTTCGATGTTCGATGTTCATAAGTTTCTGTTTCAATTTATCCAGTTCCCTGTAGTCCGAACGTGCCTTTGAGATCACATCCGGCGTATGATCCGTCGAGCCGTCATCGGCCACGATAATTTGCCATGCGCCCGCATAGTCCTGCGCTGCCAGGCAGGCCAGGCTTATTCTCAAATAGTCCGCCCGATTATAGGTCGCCACCACGGCCGATATGGTGGGGAGTTTTGGGTTGCGGGTTATCATAATGTTTAAGGAACAAAGGTGTTTAAAGGACCGGGTACTGATACCAGCCAAAAAATGATCTAAAATTCAAAAATGACTAAAATTATGGAGTCGCTGCGCTCCATCTTCCGTAAAGGCTGCACCATTGTCCTGTTTCAATTCTTCATGCCCAGTTCTCTGCTTAAAATATTAATCGATGAGAAGATAACCGGGCTGCCGGCCCTCCCCACCATCTGGTCGGCGGTGTTCAATCCGCAACTGTGCAAAATAGACCGGGATCAGCAATACCCGGACTTGATCTGCAGCTGCTGGCAAACCTGAGACCCCTGGTCGACGGCCTGGATGTTTCATCGGGCGGAGAAATCAGGCAGGCCCCGTTGGCGGATTACCGGGGAAGTGACCTGAGTTTTGCCGGACCCGGCAAAACCAGCCGCGAGATAGAATTGGCACTGCGCCATGACTGCGGTTCTCTGAGCATTGACGGTTTGACCCAAAATATCGCCAATGTGCTGCAGGTGGTTGATAAGATCTGCCGTGAAAACGATCTGGCACCGGTCAGAATTAATTTCGGCGGCGGCCTCGGCGTCCCATATTTCAGCTCTGATACAGATTTCGATCTTGCTGAATTTGCCGGATTCGTCAATGGGGCCGTGGCGTAATATGCCGGCCGGCAGGTGCAGCCGACTGATTTCATTCTCGAATTGGGCCGATATATTGTGGGCCCCTTCGGCTATTATTTATCCCGGGTGCAGACGATAAAGGAAACTAGAGGTCGAAAATTCGTGATCCTTGACGGCGGTATGCACCATAATCTGCCCCCCAGCGGCAATTTCGGCCAGATCATCAGCAAAAACTATGCAATTTTAAATTTGAGCAAGCCCGCTGCCGCCAGAGACAAGGTTGATATTGTCGGCTGTCTGTGCACAACTTTGGACCGACTGGCCAACCGTATCGAAATCGAATCCCCTGCGGTCGGCGATGTGCTGGCCGTCAAAAATAGCGGAGCCTACGGGCTCACCGCATCCCCGGTTTATTTTCTGGGCCATGAGACGCCGGCCGAAGTCATGCTAAAAGACGGCCGGGCCGAACTGGTCCGGGAGCGCAAAGACGTGACTCGATTCAATTAGTCGCTCCAGATAAGATGTTGAAAAAATGAAAAAATATAGCTGTAAAGACAGGTTCAGCGCTGATTACCCCCCATATTTCGCATAATATCGAAGCAAACTGAATTTTTTGCTTGATATCTGCTGATTTCTGCAATAGAAATACATATTCTTTAATCAGGGGCTACCAGACACTATTTTAGAAACTTGGTCCTCTGATCACTGAATCAATGTTCATAAAGGTAGCCCTCCTGCCTTTTTTCCCGGTGCTTCCCCGGTGTCTGCAAACGGCGGCTGACCCTAGTCAGACCTGTTTGATTCAATATGTAAACCATTAAAACCATTTTGTAGGAGATAGATATGGCGATCAGTCAAGAGCTTTTAGATATTTTAGCCTGTCCGAAATGCAAGGGAGATATTTATCTGAATGACGCGCAAGACGGTTTAATCTGTGACCAGTGCAAACTGATGTATGAAATTCGGGACGATATTCCGATCATGTTGATCGATGAGGCCAAGCCACTGGATAATTAGTCGTTAGTTGGGCGCAGTACAGGAATTTGTCGGTTTTCGCAGTTCTGATAGCGACGCCGGGCGGTTAATCGTTATTTGTTATTGGTTATGCGGCAACCTCGATGGATGTTATTCCCTAAATTAAATAATATTTGGTTAATCTATATACCGATATCCTCTATATTGTGAGACGGTAGAAGCCAAACCCATTTTCGGGTAAATAAGGAGAATATCTGCATGGTCATGACACGCCGTTGTTCAAAATATATTGAGCCAGTTAAAGCATACCATTGATTTTAGTACCCAATACCCAATACCCAATAACGAATAACCAATAACCAATAACGAATCACATGAGCATCCCCCGTGAACCGATGCCGGCCAAATTGGTCATCGGGCTTTTCATGAAGGACAGGACCCTGTTCGAGCCGGCGGCTGTTGAACTGGCGGACGGCCTCGGTTCGGTGGACATCATCAGCTCCTGGATGCCGTTTGACTACACCACATATTATGAGCCCGAGATGGGAACGCCGCTTTTTCGACGGCTGCTGACATTTAAAAGGCTGATCCGCCAGGACCAACTACCTGATATCAAGTTGACCACCAATCGCCTGGAGCAGTCTTTTGCGGAAAACGGCCGGCGCAGGGTCAATATCGATCCGGGGTATCTCCTCTACGAGCGATTTGTGCTGGCTACCGGAAAAAATTTTAGCCACCGAATTTATATCGGCAGCCGGATTTACGCGGATTTAACGCTGGTTTATCAACGGGGCCGGTTTCAGAAATTGGATTGGACCTTTCCGGACTACGCGGACGAGCCGATGCTGCAATTTCTGACCCGGGTTCGCTGCAAGTATGCAGTCGATTTAAAAACAGACTGAGGTGCTGGTCCGTTGTCGGTTGTCTGTGGTCCGTTGAGACAGGTATACATACTCATCGCCGTGGCCTGGTGCTCGGCGGTGGAACTTATATCACACTTTATGCTTGCGGGAGCGGTTGCCAACCGCGTGACGCCGTTCCTAACCTGACAACTGACGACGGACAACCGACAACTGACAATTGGATGCGAGCATCAAGACTGGCGTTTTCATTAATAGAATGCCGATTGATATAGAAATGCCGATTGATATATAACGGAGAAATTACTTGCTATGATCAAAAGCATGACCGGCTATGCGGCGGCTGAGGTGACCGTCGAAGATATCACTGTGGCGGTGGACATTCGCGCCTACAACAGCAGGCACCTGGATATCGTCCTGCGCCTGCCTTCCAGGTACCTGGCATTGGAGGAGAAAATGAAGGGGGTCATCGCCCGACAAATTGTCAGGGGGCGGTTGGAGGTTAAAGCCCAGGTCAAAGACAGCTCCGAAGGAAACATGGCCTTTGAAATCGACTGGGGCAGGGCCGAGGCCATGCATGATGCCCTGGCCCAGCTAAACGAAAAATTTGAACTTAATAATGCCCTTTCCATCGATCACCTGCTCAGCGTGGGGGGGATGATCAAACCGGTCGAGAAGGTGGATGAGTCCGATGGAATATGGCCGGTGGCCGATGAGTGCCTCAGCCTTGCCCTGAATGATCTTGAGGCCATGCGCAGCAAAGAAGGTGATTTCATTGCCGACGATTTGTCGGCCCGCCTGGATTTCATCGAAACATGCCTGGTGAAGATTAAATCCGATTCAAGCAACCTGATAGCCCAGTACGCGGAACGGCTAAAAGAGCGAATTGCCGCATTGACCCAGGAGACGATCGAGCTCGATCCCGGGCGGGTGGCCCAGGAGGCAGCCTATCTGGCAGACCGAAGTGATATCTCCGAGGAGGTTGTCCGGGCCGAGAGCCATGTCAAGCAGTTTCGTCATATTATGGCGTCCGAGGAGCCCGGCGGCCGAAAACTCAATTTTCTGTTGCAGGAGCTTCATCGGGAATTCAACACCATCGGATCCAAGATAGGCCAGGCGGATACCGCCCACCGGGTTGTCGATGTCAAAGCCGAGCTGGAAAAAATAAGGGAGCAAATTCAAAACGTGGAATAGCAAGGTTTAGAGGTTCAAAGGTTCATAGGTTTAAGGGTTCAGGGGTTCCGGGTTCAAGGTTCAAGGTTAAGAAATTTGGAGGTTCCATGCTTCGCCTATCGAGCTTCCGACTTCGCTCTTCGAGCTTGGGGCTTCGCCCTTCGGGCTGCGACCCCACAAAAGGGCAGGACAAGTCGCAGGGCAAGCTGGATTCAGATCAGTCCTCAATCCTGGTGACTTATCGATGTTTATATAACCCGGAACCTTTAACCCGGAACCTCTGAACCTGGTATCAACTGGGGGTCGTTAAGTTGAAATCAAGGGTATTTAAAGCAGAAAAAAGAAAAAGCGGAGGTAGAATGGATCAGAATTTATTAAACATTGGCTTTGGGAGCACCGTGATTTCCGATCGGGTGGTTGCGATCGTTTCACCGAATTCAGCACCGATGAAGCGGCTCAAAGATGAGGCCCGGGATGAAAACCGCCTGATCGATGCCACCCACGGGCGCAGGACCCGCTCCATAATCGTGATGGACAGCAATCACGTGGTGTTGTCGGCCATTCAGGCCGAGACCATTTCGCAGCGCTATGCCACGCAGAAGGAGTCGTCATAATTACTCCGCCCTGATAATTGCAAAAACTGGCCGATACATATTGTTATGGTCCGATTGAACTTGATGAGAACGTTTTGTTGTTTTCCGGGCGGATTAATTATTTGCCGGATATGACACTACCTCGAGCGGTATACGGTATAATTCAGCGATGAGCCAGGGATATTCCCCTAAAAATAAGTCCGGTGCCACAACTCGGGTGCCTGATAGAACCGGCCTACTGTTTGTGGTGTCTGCGCCTTCCGGGGCCGGAAAATCCACCCTGTGCCGGGCCGTGCTGGATCATTTTCCGGATATGAAGTATTCGATATCCTACACGACCCGGCAGCCTCGCCAGGGGGAGCAGGACGGCATCCACTATTATTTTATCGCCCAGGACCGATTTGAACTGGGAATTGCGCAGGGGCGGTGGGCGGAATGGGCCAAGGTACATGACAACTTCTACGGTACCTCCGCCGATCTGCTGGACGCCGAGCTCAATGCCGGATTCGATATAATGCTTGACATCGATGTCCAGGGAATGCGCCAAATCCTGCAAAGATATCCCGAGGCGGTCACGATTTTCGTCATGCCGCCGTCGCTTGAAATCCTGCGAAACCGACTGGAATCCCGCGGTACCGACAGCCCTGAGGTTATCGCGGTCCGCCTCAAAAATGCCCAAAAGGAGATGGCTCAAAAAGACCGGTACCGCCATATTATCATCAACGATCAGCTGGCGGATGCCATCGCACAGTTGATCGATATTGTTGAGAAATATCGTTCGTGAAAACCGAAGTCCTATACGGCATCCACCCGGTGTACGAAGCCCTGTCGGCCGGACGCCGACGGATTCATGGGATCTATCTGGCCCAGGAAAAAAGAAACACTCGTTTGAAACCGATCCTTTCCCTGGCTGAATCGCGCGGCATCTCCCGGCATACCCTGGCAGCCGCTGAATTCAAAGCCCTGGTCGGCCCGGTCCGACACCAGGGCGTGGCGGCCAAGGTGAGTCCCTGTCCCCTGACCCCGTTGACGGAAATTCTGCAGTCGTCTAATTCCGGGAATGATAATTTTTTTTTGCTGATGTTGGACAGCATCGTTGATCCCCAGAATCTGGGCGCCCTGATCCGAACTGCGCTCTGCGTGGGAATCGACGGGGTAATCCTGCCCAAAGACAATTGCGCTGCCCCGACCCCGGCTGTATCCAGGGCATCGGCCGGGGCACTTGAGCACATCCGTTTGAGTCGGGTAACCAATTTGGTGCAGACCCTCAAGCTTTGTAAAAACCGCGGGCTGTGGATAGTTGGTTTGCTAAAAGATGCGCCGCAGTCACTGTATGCCGGGGATTTGACCGGATCGATAGCCCTGGTGCTGGGGGGTGAGCAAAAGGGCATTCGCCCCCTGGTTCGAAAAAACTGTGATTTTCTGCTCTCCATACCCCAGCAGGGGCCGGTGGATTCTCTCAATGCCGCGTCGGCCGGAGCGGTGGCCATGTATGAGGCCTGGCGACAACGGACAGAAGTCAGATGACAGATGACAGAGGACAGAGGGTTTCGATTGCGGATTGGGGATTGCGGAATGCGGATTTAAATGAATATAAGCCCGACATAAGTGCAATGGACAGAAGGCAGATGACAGAGGACAGATGACAGAAGTCAGAGGACAGAGGACAGAGGACTGAGGACAGAGGGTTTCGATTGCGGATTGGGGATTGCGGAATGCGGATTGCGAAATACTGACATCATTGATCTCAAATGCCGAACCTGTTAGCCAAATTTCTTGCTAAACACTACAAGACCTTGCACCGGGTCGTCTTTCCGCCGAAATGTCTGGTTTGCAGCTGCTTTTATCACCCGCCGGAAGGAGACCGGACTGCTTCATCAGAGGATGCCGGCCGGCAATCTAACCCGGCGGCGCCGTCGCTGCAACGGCAACTTGGCAAACTGCTGTCGAACTGTTTATGTCAGACCTGCATCCGGGGCATGACTACGGTTGAATCGCCGATATGCGATTGCTGCGGGTTGCCCATCAAGGGCCGGCAAGGATCGGATCATCGCTGCGGAGAGTGCATCCTGGAGCCCAAATACTTCAGAATCGCCCGGGCGCCGCTGATATATGAGAATAACTTGCTGCACGTCATTCACTGCTTTAAGTATAAAGGCAAAATTCAGCTGGCCAATCCCCTGGCAGAAGTTCTTCTGAACGCTTTCGGCCTGTTCTGGGAAAAAGACAGCATCGACATGGTCCTGCCGGTGCCGCTGCATGACAGAAGATTCAGAAGGCGGGGATTTAATCAGGCCTACCTGCTGGTTCGCAACTGGAACACTCCGGCCGGACGCGATCCGAATCATGCGGCCGGCTTGCAGATCGAACGCAACCTCCTGGTCCGGGTGGCCGATACCGCCCCGCAATCGGCGCTGGGGCGGGCCAAGCGAGCGGTCAACATTAAAAATGCTTTCGACCTTAATGATCCGGATGCAGTAGTAGATAAAAGAATCCTCCTAATCGATGACGTCTACACGACCGGCGCCACGGTCAATGAATGTGCGCGGCGGCTGCTAAATTACGGCGCCCGCCATGTAGACGTATTGACACTGGCCAGGGCCGTCTGATTGGTTAGTGGGGTCGACCACTTTCCATTGCCCGGCCCCTGTGATATTGCATTGGATCTGTAGCCAAAAAAATAGTTCTCCACTAGTGTGCTTTAAAATTGCTTGATAGCGGAGTTTACTCGTGATGGAGTAATGGAGTGCTGGAGTATTGGGGTTTTTAAAAAAGACCTCAATCCTTCAGACACCACATCAATACTCCAATACTCCAAGATATGAACAGGTAGATCAATGGACATTAAATCCAAAATTTTAGCGCTTAATGAATTAAAGGCCAGTCTGGAGCAAGCCCGTCGATCCGGGCGCAAAATCGTGTTTACCAATGGATGTTTCGATATTCTGCATGCCGGCCATGTCAGATATCTGGCGGCTGCCCGCGCCGAAGGCGACCTGCTGGTAGTCGGGTTGAACAGTGATGAATCGGTTCGAGCGATCAAGGGGGCCAGTCGTCCGATCGTGCCCCAGGAACAACGGGCCCTGGTGCTGGCAGGCCTCGGGTCTGTGGACTTTGTGGTAGTCTTTGACGAGCCGGATCCCCTGCAGCTGGTCCAATCGCTCGAGCCCGACATCCTGATTAAAGGCGAAGATTGGACCGAAGAAAATATCATCGGCGGCGATTTCGTCAAGTCCAGGGGCGGCAGGGTCGTTCGCGTCAAGTTTGCCGACGAAGTCTCCTCCAGCGATATTATTGAACGGATAATCGAAAGATACGGCAATAACCAAGAGCTGGAGTGACGGAGTGCCGGAGTGATGGAGTGATGGAGAGGTGGAGTGGTGGGGTGATGGAGTGGTGGAGCACTGGAGTGCCGGAGTGATGGAGTGGTGGAGTGGTGGAGTGGTGGAGTGGTGGAGTGCTGGAGTGATGGAGTACTGGAGTACTGGAGTGGTGGAGTGGTGGAGTGATGGAGTGGTGGAGTGGTGGAGCACTGGAGTGCCGGAGTGATGAAGTGGTGGAGTGCTGGAGTGCTGGAGTGCTGGAGTACTGGAGTACTGGAGTGGTTGAGTGCTGGAGTGATGGAGTGCCGGAGTACTGGAGTGGTGGAGTTTTTAAGTACTGGCGTGATGGAGTGATCCATAAAATCGGATCAAGGGCCAAGAGTCCGTATTTTAGAGCATGTTTCGATTTGATCAATTGTTTGTTTGGAACATTAGATTGGGCGTTATCGCATTGATTCAAACTACCCAGGACGGAACCTCATTTTACCAGTTTAAAAATCTGGCTGCCTGCCGGGGAATCGATCATAAAATTTTTTCCCGCCACGGCGGCTTTAGCCGGGGCTCTTATGCAAGCTTGAATGTCACTTTCGGCATTGGTGATGAAGATGGAAACGTGGCCTTGAACCGGGGCCTTATCGCCCGCAACATGCAGGCCCGCGAGCTGGTTTTCGCCAGGCAGGTGCATGGCATCGATGTCGCTGTTCTGGATCAGGAGACCCGACGGCCCGAGTCGGCTGCAGCCAACCCCTTGACGGCTGACGCCATGGTGACGGATCAGCCGCAACGGCACCTCGTCATCCAGGTCGCTGACTGTCAGGCCGTATTTTTGTTCGATCCGGTCCGGCAGGCGACAGCCAATGTCCATTGCGGCTGGCGGGGGAGTGTTCAAAACATCCTCGGCCGCACGGTCGACGCCATGGTGCAGCGGTTCGACTGCCGCCCCGGCAACATCATTGCCGGTATCGGTCCCTCTCTGGGGCCCTGTTGTGCCGAATTTATTCACTATCAGGCCGAAATCCCCCCGGCGTTTTGGCGATACAAGGACGCCGACAATCATTTTGATTTCTGGTCCATCAGCTCCGATCAGTTGGTGCAGGCCGGTGTTGCGGCCAAGAATATCGAATCCAGCGGAATTTGCACCCGCTGCCATACGGACGAATTCTTCTCCTACCGCGGCGAAAAAACCACCGGTCGATTTGCAGCGGTGATCGGGATGCTATGATTGAAGATTGAAGATTGAAGAATGAAGATTTAGGGTATACTATCAATTTTATAAAATGCATTAGCCGATCAATCCAAATTCAAGCGATTGCAAATTGACTGATGTGATATTTTCTTTTAATTTCTCATGGACATGGATGGTGTCAGTGTAAAAATTAGAACTGACAGAATTCCTTAAATCTTCAATCTTCAATCTTCAATGTCAGGGTGCGTCATGTTTCAACAACAAGTCGAAGTCTTATTCAACCGGCAGATCGGCCCGGCCTACTACAAGATCGGACTGGCGTGTCCGGAGTATTTTGCGATGGCCAAAGCGGGCCAGTTCATCATGCTGCGGACAACCCATCAGACCCGGCCTTTATTGCGGCGGCCTTTTTCCATCCACAACCTGATCGATAACGATGGGGCTACGGAAGGTTTGGAAGTATTGTACAAGGTCGTCGGGCAGGGCACCGAGATATTGGCCCATCAAAAAACCGGCGACATCGTCGATATTCTGGGCCCCCTGGGTTCCGGATTTCTGATCCCCCGCCGGGCCGAGCGCATATTTTTTGTGGCCGGCGGCATCGGGGTGGCCCCGCTGATTTTTCTTGCGGAACAACTGGGACGACGCAATTTTGATCTTTTCGACTGCCGGGCCTTTATCGGCGGCCGCAACAAAGAGGACCTTTTGTGTGTCGACGATTTCCAGCGCCTGGGGGTTTCCGTGCAGACCACCACCGATGACGGCAGTGCCGGGGATCAATGCCTGATTACCCATCCCCTTGAAACGGTTCTCGAAGAGACTGAACCCGACCTTATCGTTGCCTGCGGACCGACGGAAATGCTGGCCTGCACGATCGGAATCGCGGAAAAACACGATGTGCCGTGCCAGATCTCCATTGAGACGGCGATGGCCTGCGGCATGGGGGCCTGTTTGGGGTGTGCGGTCGAGGGGCGGGATCAGCCGGATCGTTTTCTGCATGCCTGCCTGGACGGACCGGTTTTTGATGCCGCCGAAATTAAACTGTAGTTTGGCGGCAAAGACCGGGGCAAAGGGTAAAAAAGACTGAAATTATTTAGGATTCTTGATCTGCTACATCATCAGGCGGGGTTGTTTTATTCAATGCCGAAAACATGGATAATTTTTAAATTTTACGTTGACTTGTATCGAATCCTTTGTTAGGTTCTGAACCTTTAAATCGATCTGGTTTCAGATTTCTGGTGTTAGAGAGGGTGCCAAATTAATGAAAAGAGAAACCAGGCGCATGGCCAAGGAAATGGCCTATTTCAGCAGCCTTGGCATCTCGGTGGCATTGGCAATTTTCATCGGATTGGGAATCGGGGTCTGGTTGGACCGAAAATTCGATACAGCGCCCTGGCTTACGCTGATTTTTCTGATTTTCGGAATCATCGCCGGTTTTCGCAACATCGGCCGGGTCATAAAGCGAGCCCGCAAATTGTGAATTGGAGCCTGCGCCTAATTTGATGCAAGGTTAGATGCTCCGGCGACTTTGATGAATCCGCTACCGGGGGGCCAGGAATCGATTACATCGATGATCCTGTGGCGATCTTCGGATAATTGAACACAAAGTGGGATTAAAATAACTTGGATATTCAAAAACGCATACTGACATTTGTCACCCGGTCAAACTGGATCCTGTTTCTGGCCGCCAGTATTGTCGGTTTTCTGATATTGCCCGCGGATTTCGCCAAGGGCATTCTTTTTGGAGGTCTGCTGGTTACCGTTAATTTTCACCTGCTGGCCGGCACGTTGCGCAAGGCATTGGCCCCGCCGCATCTTTCCTCCCACAACGTCGTTATTGCCAAATATTACTTACGATTTATCGGCAGCGGTTTTATAATTTTTATACTGATCGCCGGCAACTATGTGAACCCGGTGGGTTTGGTCATCGGCCTTTCCGTGGTCGTATTCAGCATCATGCTCGCGACCCTGTGCGAAATCACGAAACTCATTTTCAAGGAGGCGGTATAAGGATGGAACATCCCTATTTATTTTTAGTCAAGCTGTTCGAGCTGATCGGGCTGGGGCATTTTGCACATGCCTACCCTCACGTAATTTACTCCTGGTTTGCTATCCTCCTGCTGGTTGTTTTTGCGGTGCTGGCTACCCGGAAAATAGAACTGATTCCCACCAAAGGGCAAAACTTTTTCGAGATAGTGATTTCGGGGATGGAAGAGTTCATGGTCGATATTACCGGCGATGAAGGCCGCTGGTTCTTTCCCATTATCGCCACCATATTTATCTACATTGCCACCTGCAACCTGATGGGACTGGTTCCCGGTTTTTTCCCCCCCACGGCCAGCATCAACACGACCGTCTCCTGCGCCATCCCGGTATTTTTGTTTACGCACTATATCGGCATCAAGTACCACGGCGTCAAATACATCAAACACTTTCTGGGGCCCGTCTGGTGGCTGATTCCAATCATATTGCCGATCGAGGTCATCGGCCATCTGGCAAGAGTTTTGTCACTTTCTTTCCGGCTATTCGGCAACATCACCGGCCATGAGCTGGTTTTGATGATTCTCTTTATGCTGGCCGGGGCGTTCTTTGCTCCCCTGCCGATTATGGCCATGGGTATATTCGTGGCCTTTGTCCAGGCCTTCGTTTTCTTCCTGCTGTCGATTATGTATTTCGCGGGCGCCATGGAAGAAGCGCATTAAATTGAATATTTTCGATTGAAGATTGAGATTGAATATTTCAGGTTCGCCTGCGGCGGATCGATTTTAAAAGGCAATCAATCTAAATAGACGGAGCGAAGCGACTACCATAATTATTCTATATTCATTTTTCATTATTCATTGCTTTAAATGGGTGACATGGAAGAAGCCCAATAACATAATAACTATAGGAGGAAACTAGAGTATGGAAACAAAAGCATTAGAGTTCTTCATCGCGTGTGTAACGGCAGCCGGTTTCGGCATTGCAATTGCAGCCTTTGGTTGCGGTATTGCCCAGGGTATCGGACTGCGTTCAGCAGTCGAGGGTATCGCCCGAAATCCTGAATCATCCGGTAAGGTAACCGTTACCATGCTGATCGGCCTTGCTCTGATTGAATCGCTGTGTATTTATGCGCTCGTCGTTGCTTTGATCCTCATTTTTGCGCATCCCCAGGCAGCTTCGATTGCCGCCCTGTTTGCCGGATAAAACGGAAGATACGCCGGAATTAAAAAAGGCTGCACCCGTTCAGGGGGTGCAGCCTTTTTTTATGCCCGAAAATCCGGTGTCCGGCCGCGTGGCAACCCTACTGACAATTCTATACATTCTTGTTTATATGGTCGAATTACTTCAGCATGTTGTTCTCCCCCAATAGATCCTGGATGCTTGATACTTGATGCTGGATATCTAAAAATACACCTACCGTAAATTCTAACAGAATCCGGTATCCCGAAAGCAGTATCATGGATCAGTCAACACGGGCAATTGTTCCTTTCGGCAAATTAAATGGATTTAAGAATGTTCTGCAACATCAGGATAAGCGGCTCGCAAAGGCGGTTCCGCGTGACCGTTTCTTCACCTCGGCAGTGGCTGCTTGATCGTCGCGGCCGGTCCGTCAACGGCAAATCTTCAATGAAATCCTTTAGTTTTTCCCCAATCTGCCGATAACGCCCATAAGGGTCCGCGTGCCGGGCAAGTTGCGGCGTTCAAGATCCCAAATTTCAATACGATTTGGCCTGTAAATAAAGGAACTTTATTTTGAAAAACCCGATAGCCGGTTTATATCATTTATGGACCAACACGGTGATTGACAATGGATGAGCAAGATATCCTGCAGCAGCTGGATAAGATAAAGGACATACCCACGCTTCCAACGATCGTATTGGAGTTGAACAAGCATTTGAGCAACCCCGACGCCTCGGTTGCCAGTGTCAGTAAAACGATCGAAAAGGATCAGGCGATTGCGCTGAAAGTACTGAAGCTCATCAATTCCCCATATTACGGGTTCAGTTCCAGGATCAGCAATGTTAAGCACGCTTTGGTTCTGATGGGGTTTGTCGCGGTTCGCAACGTGATACTTTCCGTCTCGGTTATCAATGCCCTGCCTAAAAATCTTCTGTTGCAGGATTTTGAAATGGACGCTTTCTGGCGGCATTCCCTGGCAGTCGCCGTGACCAGCAAAAACATGGCTCAAAAATCCAGACTGGAATTGCCGGACAACTGTTTCGTCGGCGGTCTCCTCCACGATGTCGGCAAAGTAATACTGGTGCAATATTTCCAGGATCTGTTTCTCAATGTCTGGCAATGCATGCAAAAACAGCACCTGAGCTTTTACGAAGCAGAGAAACAGGCCTTGCCGATTTGTCATGCCCGGATTGGAGCCTATCTGGCTGAGCGTTGGGCCCTGCCCAAGGGCCTGGCCCAAGCGATTCGATCGCACCAGGAATTCCATCCCGACCTCCCCAACGCGAATTTTATAATGATAATTTATCTGGCCAATATACTGGTCAACAGTTATGACGAAAATCAGGATTGTAAAATTGATCTGGCATCCGTGCATCCGGTTGCCGTCAAATTTCTGATGGAACAATTGGATAATGTTGAAGACTGGTATTTCAGCCTGAAGGATGAAATTGAATCGGCCTACGCCTTGTTCCTGGAATCGAATCTGTAGTAGATTTTAGATGACAGAGGTCGGAAGACAGAAAAGAGCCGAAGTTATTAGTTATTGGTTATTCGAAATTGATACTACCCGTTAATTTCAATCCGCAATCCGCAATCTGCAATCCGCAATCAAATATCCCTCCACTCAAATCCGAATACCGAATGCCGAACGCCGATCGTGTACGATCCGTTATTTTCAATCCGAAATCCGCAATCTGCAATCCGCAATCAAATATCCCTAAACCTTAAACCCTATACCCTAAACCTTTCTTGCCGAATACCGAATGCCGAACGCCGGATACCATTTACTTATTTCTATATTTATTGTTCTTCACTTGTCATTAGTCATTAGTCATTGGCTATTGGTCATTAGTCATTCGGTCACTTATCAAGTATCTTCGCAAGATATTGCCCCGTATAGGAGTCGTCGATTTTTGCGATTTCTTCCGGAGTGCCGCAGCCGATGACATAGCCGCCCTCATCGCCGCCTTCCGGACCGAGGTCAATGATGTGATCGGCGGTTTTGATGACATCCAGGTTGTGCTCGATGACGATGACCGAGTTACCGGCGTCCACCAGTTGATTGAGCACATCCAGCAGACGGCGAATATCATCGGCATGCAGACCGGTGGTGGGTTCATCCAGAATATATACGGTTTTGCCGGTTCCCTTCTTGCTGAGTTCCCGGGAGAGCTTGACCCGCTGGGCTTCGCCTCCGGAGAGGGTGGTGGCCGGCTGGCCGAGCTGGATATACCCCAGGCCCACCTCGACCAAGGTTTGGAGTTTGGACCTGATTTTTCCGACCCGCGAAAAAAACGCCGTGGCCTGGTTGACGGTCATTTCGAGAACCTCTTTGATGTTTTTGCCTTTGTAGCGAATCTCCAAGGTTTCACGATTGTAGCGCTGGCCCCGGCACACATCGCAGGCGACGTAGACATCCGGCAAAAAATGCATTTCAATTTTGACAATGCCGTCTCCCTGGCAAGCTTCACAGCGGCCCCCCTTGACATTGAAGCTGAAGCGGCCCGGTTTGTAGCCGCGCATACGGGCTTCAGGGGTGCGGGAGAAAAGGTCTCGGATAAAGGAAAAAACACCGGTGTAGGTCCCGGGATTGGAGCGCGGCGTACGTCCAATGGGGGACTGGTCGATATTGACGATTTTATCGACATGTTCGATCCCGCTGATGCGGCGGTGGGCGCCGGCCATAATCCTCTCCTGGCGCTTTTTCTGGATCAAGGCCGGATGCAGGGTTTCCAGGACCAGGGTGGATTTGCCCGATCCGGACACCCCGGTGACGCAGGTAAAGCAGCCCAGGGGGAAAGCGACATCGATATTTTTTAAGTTGTTGCGCGCGGCGCCTTCGATCACGATTTCCTTATCGTGATGCAGGCGGCGGGTTTGCGGGATGACAATCGACTTGCGGCCGGATAAATATTGCCCTGTCAGAGACAGCTCATCAGTGAGCAGTTCGGCAGATTCCCCCGCAAAAACCACTTGGCCCCCGTTAACGCCGGCACCGGGACCCATGTCGACAACATAATCGGCGGCGCGGATGGTTTCCTCGTCATGCTCGACCACCAGTACCGTGTTGCCCAGATCGCGCATTTTAAAGAGCGTGGCCAGCAGGCGCTCGTTGTCCTTCTGGTGCAGCCCGATACTGGGTTCGTCCAAGACATACAGCACCCCGGTAAGCTTGGAGCCGATCTGGGTGGCCAGGCGAATGCGCTGACTTTCACCGCCCGATAAGGACTGGGCGGCCCGATCGAGGGTCAGGTAGGACAGACCGACACTCCGCAAAAAGCCCAAACGCTCGACAATCTCCCGCAGTATTCTCCTGGCAATGATTTCTTTTTTGCCCGACAGCCTCAAGTCCAGGAAAAAATCACGGGACTTGAGCACCGACAAGGACGTCACTTCGGCAATGTTGAGGCCGCCGACTTTCACGGACCGGCCGGCTTGGTTCAATTTCGTACCCCCGCAGTCCGAGCAGGGCCGGAAGTTCATGTACTGCTTAATTTCTTCACGAATATAGTTGGAGTCGGTCTCGCGATAGCGACGCTCCAGGTTGGGAATAACGCCCTCAAAGGGCTTTTCGTATGTGTAGCGGCGGTTGTCCCTTTCGAAATAAAAGTTGATCGTCTGCTGGCCGGTGCCGTTTAGCAGGACCTGCTGAAAATTTTCCGGCAGATCTTTATAGGGGGTATAGATATCGGCACCATAGTGTCTAGTCAATGCATCCAGAAATTCGATGAAATGCATGCTGTTGCGTTTGGCCCAGACACTGACGGCACCTTCGCGCAGCGACAGCTCACGATTCGGAATAATCAGATCCGGATCCAGTTCGGTGGTCCACCCCAGTCCATCGCAGGTCGGACAGGCGCCCTGGGGGGAATTGAACGAAAAACTGGCCGGGGTGAATTCCGGATAGCTGATGCCGCATTCTATGCAGGCCGATTTTTCGCTGAACAGGATGGACTCCTGATCGAGGACGAGCACCGTGACAATTCCGCCGGCCTGGGCCAAGGCCAGTTCCAGAGAATCCGCCAGCCTTTTGCGGATGGCCTCTTTGATGATCAAACGGTCGACGACCACGTCGATGTCGTGCTTTTTGGTTTTCGCGAGTTGGCCGACCTCCTCGATGTCAAGTACCTCGCCGTCCACGCGCACCCTGGCATAACCCTCTTTTTTCAGCCGCTTGAACAATTGTGCGTGACTGCCTTTTTGTCCCCCCACCAGCGGCGCCAAAATCATCACCCGGGAACCCTCGGCCAGTGACATGACGCTGTCCACGATTTGGTCGATGGTCTGGGAGGTAATGGGGCGGCCGCACTCGTGGCAATGCGGCGTCCCGACCCTGGCAAACAGCAGGCGCAGATAGTCATATATTTCAGTGACCGTCCCAACGGTGGATCGCGGATTGTGGCTGGCCGTTTTCTGTTCGATGGCAATAGCCGGCGAAAGACCTTCGATCAAATCCACATCCGGCTTGTCCATGCGCTCTAAAAACTGGCGGGCGTAGGTCGACAGAGATTCGACGTAGCGGCGTTGGCCTTCGGCGTAAAGCGTGTCAAAGGCCAGGGTCGATTTACCGGAGCCTGACAGCCCCGTGATAACCACTAGCTTGTTGCGCGGCAATTCAATATCGAAATTTTTCAGATTATGCTGTCTGGCACCCTTGATCGTGATCATTTCCGAAGTCATACTTTTACTTACTGGGTTCCCGGATTTAATTCAAACATTTTCGCCGCGTCAAAAAAAGCGATCGGCCCGGAGCCGCTAACCGCCTATTCTGACTGCAGTTTATCTTATTGGAAAAGTTATGAACAATTTTTTTATTAACTTTTTTAAAATTTAAAGATAATAGCCGAAAATTAAAGATTTCAAGAGATGCCTTGATTGTTAATAACTTTGGGATATTGATGGATATGCCTAGAATACTTGAAAAAATTTACGGGTATAAAAAGTGCGTGATTATGCCTAGTTGTCAGGCAGTCTATAAAAAAATAAATGATTACAGGAAGATAAAAATTGTTCAAAACAAACTTACCGGACTCCAAAGATTGGTGTTTATCCGGTTTGACACAAAATCCCGAATACCATAAATCAGGTCCATGTTTTCTGCTGGTTTAAACAATCTGACGTAAACCTTCCCAACCCATAACTTCATAACCTTAACTGTAGAGTTTAACCTGCAGCAGCATCAACTGCTAACCTTGGCTTTGTTCTGAATGCAGGCTAATGGATAATCAAAATACGCCCTATGGAAGCCGTTTGGAATAAGGTAAAATCCGCGATAAAAAAGCGCATCCCCAACCACAGCTATAAAATGTGGATCGAACCGCTGAAGGTTGAGCGCACTGAAGACAATGCCTGCATCGTGTATTGTCCGAATTTTTTCTCCCGCAAACGGGTACAGGGCCTTTACGGTGCCATCATTCTAAATGCCATCCAGAAAGAACTGGGCCAGGAATGTGAACTGACGTTTAAAATCTCCAACAAGTCAAATGGGCGAAAACCCAAAGTCGTCGAGGATCTTCAATTGCCGTTGCCAAATGACAATGCCCGACCGTATAACGGGCGCTTCTTACGCCAAAACTTTACCTTTGACCAGTTCGTTGTCGGCAGCAACAATGATTTTGCATATTCAGCGTCGCTTGCGCTGGCTTCGCGCCGGGACATCCAGCAAAACGCATTATTTCTCCTTTCCAATACCGGTATGGGCAAAAGTCATTTGTCCCAGGCGATCGGTCACCATGTCATGGCCACCCATCCGACGGATCGGATCTATTATATCACGGCTGAAGATTTCAGCAACGAGATGGTGCGGGCTTATCGGCACAACGCCATTGACAAATTCAAAGATAAATACCGCAACCAGTGCGACGTCCTGCTTCTGGAAGACGTCCATTACCTCAGTGGCAAAGAACGAACCCAGATAGAGCTGGCTTTGACCCTCGACACGCTTTTCGAATCCGGCAAGCGAATTATTTTTACGGGCTGCTATCTGCCGGCGGAAATACCCAAGCTAAATGATAAACTCAGATCGCGGTTATCATGCGGCCTGATTTCGGCCATCGATCCGCCCAATTTCAGAACCCGGGTGCGCATCCTGCAAAAGAAGGTCGGGGCGCACGATTACCGGCTGCCTGAAAGCGTGATTCATTATTTGGCGGGCGAATTGACCGAAGATGTCCGGCAACTCGAAAGCGGCCTCAACGGTGTGGCGGCCAAGTCTTCTCTGCTGGGCGTTCCGGTTGATGTGCCGCTGGCCGAAAGCGTCGTCAAGAATATTGTACGCCAGCGCAAACGCATCACCATCGGCGTCATCAAGAAATTGGTGTGCAAGTACTACAATGTAAGCATAGAAGATGTCGTATCCAAATCCCGCAAACAAAATCTCGTGCGTCCCAGGCAAATGGCTATCTATTTGTCACGGCGCTATACCGATTCCCCGTTGCAGACGATCGGTAAGTCATTCAATCGCTACCACGCCACGGCCCTGCATTCCATCAACAGCATCGAGCGCGGTCTTAAGCAGGACAGCTCGATTCAAAAGCAGGTCGGTTTCTTTTGCCAGAAGCTTGAGAACGGTAAATTTTAATTCCGGTTCGCCTGTAGCATCTACTGAGCAAATTCCACATCCTGGAAACAATAGAAAATAATTGGTTGGCGCCGCCGGAATTAAAATTTAATATTTTTTTATTTATTCTTCCTTAAGCGGGGTTGATTGGCCGATAGCCATTTGTCACGATGATCAACCTCAGTTCCTGCTCCCCAATTGAAATGACGGAGCGCAGCGACCACCACCATTAGTCATTTGACATTAGTCATATTCATTTCTCAGAGCTTCAGCAGTTCCAGCATCTCTTCATGTACATGCCCGTTGCTGACCAGGATCTCGTGATCGCCCAGGTTGTACGGTTCGTTGGAAAACGTGGTGACACTGGCGCCGGCTTCGGCGGCGATCAGGGCCCCGGCGGCGGTATCCCACGCCTTGAGGCCCTGCTCCCAGAATGCTTCAAAGCGGCCGCAGGCCACGTAGCAAATGTCGAGGGCGGCCGAACCCAATCTGCGAACGGCCTGTGAGGCTTTCAGACAGTTGCCGTAGCGGACAATAACCGGCTCGAATATTTCCAGTATGTGATAGGGAAATCCGGTTACCAGCAGGCTGTCGGCCACCGCTTCGACATTGGAAACCTGGATCGGTTGACCGTTTAGTTGCGCCCCTTGACCGCGCTGCGCCGTGTATAGCTGTCCATCGACCGGATTCAAGACCACTCCCAGTACAATCTCATCCCGCCGGACCAGGGCGATCGAAATGCAAAAAATTGGCAGCTGGTGCGCAAAGTTCACCGTGCCGTCCAGGGGATCAATAACCCACTGAAATTCGTTGGAGCCATCATTGAAGCCGGATTCCTCGCCCAGGATGGAATGCTCCGGAAAGCGGCTGTGAATCATGCCGATGATTTCTTTTTCAGCTTCGGTGTCGGCTTCGGTTACGATTTCCACGGCGTCTTTTTTGCGAACGTGGGAAATGTTGCCGAAGCGCACGCGCAATACCTCAGCCGCCTTATAGGCCGCCGCGATGGCTGTTTGATGGTAAGGGGCCAGGTCCATAGTTGTTATTAGTTATTGGTTATTGGTTATTGGGTATTGGTTATTAGTTATTGGTTATTGGTTATTGGGTATTGGGTATTAGTTATTGGTTATCGGGTATTGGTTATTAGTTATTGGTTATTGGTTATTGGGTATTGGGTATTGGGTATTGGGTATTAGTTATTGGTTATCGGGTATTGGGTAATGGGTATTAGTTATTGGTTATAGGTCCGTAACCTTTTTACCGAATGCCGATCCCCGATACCTTCTACCGCCATCTCATCCCTGAGCGCCATGCGCCATGCCCTCTGCGCCATGCGCTCTGCCCTCTGCGCCATGCGCCATGCCCTCTGCGCCATGCGCTCTGCCCTTTGCCCATATCCCGTCTCCAGCGTCGCTTACATAACATCCGGCATCCGGCATCCAGTATCCGGAATCCAGTATCCGGAATCCAGTATCGAGTATCCAGCATCCACTATCGAGCATCCGGTCTTCAATCCGCAATCCGCAATCCGCAATCCGCAATTGCATCATCCCGCATTCCGCACCCCTGCCGCGCCATAGTCCTGCTTCATCGGACGACGGCGGGTCCGACTTCCGATTTCGCGATAACCGCCTCCATTCGCTCAACCAGCGGTCGCAGTGATGACTTCGACCGGGCTGAGATCAGGGTGCCTTGGAGTTGGCGGCCCAACCGGGCACTGGTCTGGGGATCGATCAGATCCATTTTGTTTAACACCCTGATGGTTGTGGTTTTCTGTAAATTGAGGTCGGCCAGAATTTTTTCTACCGACCTGATCTGCTCTTCAAACCGTGGATTGCTGATGTCGATGACGTGCAGCAACAGGTCTGCATTTTCCAGCTCTTCCAGGGTGGCCCGGAATGCCACCATGAGATCATTGGGCAACTCCCGGATAAACCCGACCGTGTCGGTGATAATGACTTCCATATCCCTGGGAAAGCGCAGTCGCCGGCTGGAAGGGTCGAGGGTGGCAAACAGCCGGCTTTCCGCAACCACATCGCTTTGGGTCAGCGTATTGAGCAGGGTCGACTTGCCGGCGTTGGTATACCCGATGATGGATATGACCGGCAGGCCTTTGCGCAGCCGCTGGGCCTTTTGCTGTCCCCGGTGCCGGCGAACGGACTCCAGAGATTTTTCCAGTCTTGCGATTCGCTCGCGCGCCCGGCGGCGGTTGATTTCCAATTTTGTCTCCCCCGGGCCGCGGCCGCCGATGCCCCCGGTTAAGCGGGACATGGCCGTATTCTTCAATACCAGGCGGGGCAGTAAATACTTCAGTTGGGCCAGTTCGACCTGCAGTTTCCCTTCCCGGGTCTGGGCGCGTTGGGCGAATATGTCTAGTATCAACTGGGTGCGGTCGATGACCTTTAAATCGATCTGATCGGTAATCGATCGAATTTGAGAGGCTGTCAGCTCCTGATCGAAAATGATCATGGTTGCCGCGTCCTGCAGGGCGACGATAGCCAGGTCCTGCAACTTGCCGCGACCGATCAACAAGCGCGCGTCGGCTTTGCTGCGCTGCTGGATGACCTTGCCCACGACTTCGATGCCGCCGGAAAGCGCCAATTCCTCGAGCTCGGCCATGGACGCTTCGGATTTTGGCTTTGTCTCGGAAGATACACTGATCAGCAGGGCCCGCTCCTTGTTCGAATCGGCTTGATGTCCGATGCTGACGCGGGAAAGTTCGTCTTCAAGCGCCTGAATCAGGGACTGGCAATCGATGTCCAGCTCACCGGGGTTCAACGGCGACAGAATCTGATAAGGTTTTTGCTGGGGCTGCCGGGGCATGATGTGCGCGGCATGGATCTTTAGCGGGATGCCCTCGCTGTCGCTGGTGATCACGGCCATCATATCCAGACGCAGCAGGGACAGGTCCATCAGGTCATCGGTCGTCAGAGATTCATGATTCAGGTGCGTGTGGATGCATCGCAGGCCGATCAGGCGGCCGGGTGCAGCCCGGTAGGCGCTGGAATCGGGAATGACGATTTTTTTACTGTCGCCGACAATGACAAAAGCAATTTTGTTGCGCCGATTGATCATGATGCCGATCTGGCGCCGAATTTCTCGGCTGAGCCGGCAGAGATCGCGCGCAATTTCGTGGGTCAGCAGGTATTCCGGCGGTATGCGACGGCGGTATAAATTGCCGAGTCTTTTTATTTGGTTCGCTTTCAGTCCGGTGGTATTTCCGTAGAGTTTTTTCAAATCAGCCTCTGGCCATCGCTTCTTCCGAGGCCAGGTTTTCAAAGCGGGTATAGGAATTCAGAAATGACAGCAACACATCTCCCGTGGGGCCGTTGCGTTGTTTGGACAGCAGAATTTCGGCCGTCCCCCGGTTGGGATTGTCTTCTTCTTTGTTATACACTTCGTCGCGGTAGATGAAGGCAACGACGTCCGCATCCTGTTCCAGTGCCCCGGATTCTCTCAAATCCGACAGGCGGGGCCTTTTGTCGGTGCGCTGCTCCAGCATCCGGTTAAGCTGCGACAACGCCATCACCGGCAAATCGAGCTCTTTGGCCAGGGCTTTCAAGCTGCGGGATATTTCGGAGATTTCCAGGTCCCGGCGTTCGGCGCTCGCGCGCCCCTGCATCAGCTGCAAATAGTCGATGATGATTAAGCCGATATTTTTGTCCATTTTAAGGCGGCGGGCCTTGGCTCGAATTTCCATCGCCGACAGGCTTGGCGAATCGTCGATGTAGATGGGACATTCAGACAGGACCCCGGCGGCGTCGGTTAGGCGGTGCCAATCCTCCATGCTGAAAAAGCCGCCCCTCAAGCGGGATGAGTCAATGCGGGCCTCCGAGCAAAGCATGCGCAGGGACAACTGCTCTTTGGACATTTCCAGCGAAAAAACGGCCACCGGGATATTGGCTTCCACGGCCGCATTGCGGGCGATATTCAGGGCCAGTGCGGTTTTTCCCATACTGGGGCGAGCAGCCAGGATGATCAGATCCGAATTCTGAAGTCCGGATGTCATATTGTCCAGCTGGCTGAAGCCGGTGGGAACCCCGGTAACCAGGCTGCGATTGCCCTGCTTTTCCTCCAGGGTTTCGATGTTGCCGAGAATAATTTTGCTGAGCGGAAAAAAAGACTGACGCGCTTTCTGCTCGGAAATTTCGAAAACCGAGGACTCCGCGTAATCGATAACGTCTTCGGCTTCGCCCCTTTCTTCAAAGCAGCGTTTGACAATCGCGTTGGCCTTTTCGATGAGCCGCCTCAAGGAGGCCTTGTCGTGGATGATCTTCGCATAGTAGCGGGCATTGACCGCCAGCGGCACGGTATCGACCAATCGTGCCAGATAACTGGCGCCGCCGATTTCGTCCAACTGCCCCTTTTCCTTTAACTTGTTGGCCAGGGTGACCAGGTCGACCGGCTCGGCCTTGTCGAACAGATCGGTAATGGCCTCGTAAATTTTCTGGTGGGCGGTACGGTAAAAATCATCCGATCCCAGGGTTTCGATCACATCAAGCAGGGCATCGTTGTCGATCAGGATGGCACTGATAACGGATTGCTCTGCTTCGATATTCTGCGGCGGCAGTCCGTAGGGTGAGGCATTCCCGGTTTTTGATCGGTCGTGTTCCGGCATGGGTTCCCTGAGAATCAGTTGATACGCTCTTAAGTTGGTAAGCTCTTAAGCTGGTAAGTTCATTGGCAGGAAAATCGCCAATCCTTTTAAGGCTTAACAGCTTACGAACTTAAGAGCCATGAGCTATTTATCTTATTCAGGTACTATTTCAATGGTGATCTCGGGTTCGACTTCCTTATAAACCCGAATCGGAATTTTGTAGTTGCCCAAGGCCTTGAGCGGTTCCTTCAGCAGGATCATTCTTTTTTCTACCACAATATCCTGACCGGCCAGGGCATCGATGATATCCCGAATGCCCACCGAACCATAGAGCCGGTCCTCATCACTGACCTTGGCGGCAATCTGACACGCAACGCCTTCCAGTTTCGCAGCCATCTCCTCAGCCAGCTTGCGCTCCTTGGCGATCTGGACTTCAAACTTGGCCCGTTCCTGTTCCATTTTGCGGTAATTTTGCGGCGTTGCCAAGACGGCTTTGTCCTGGGGCAGCAGGTAGTTGCGCGCGTAGCCATCGGCCACGTTGACTTCACTGCCGATAATCCCCAGTGAGTCGATCGTTTCTTTTAATATGACTTTCATTCTCATAACCTCCGTTTGTTGAATTGAATATTGATAATTGAATATTGAAGATTTATGGATGTCGCTTCGCTCCGTCTTTTTTATGGATGATCGATATTCCGCGCTTCGGAGCTTAGAAATCTGGAAGACAGATCGAAGCCTGACTCTGTAGTCTATTTAATAAGATCGATAGGATTCCGACAATAATCAATAATCAATAATCAATAATCAATAACCAATAATCAATCTTCAATCTTCAATCTTCAATCTTCAATGCAGTCAGGTCGGTTTCCCCGATCTTCTAAAATTAACCCACATATCGAAAAAACCAAGGCCGATGACTGCCAGCAAAATTAAATGCTGCACGGCAATCAGCGTGTACAGAAAAAATCGGATGAACCGGGGAAACCGCTTCTTATCAAAATAAAACGATACGATCGCTATTCCCTGAAAAAAGTAGACGGTCATCAGAATCAACAGGCCGTTTTGGCCGATGATGTTGATGGCTTGACCCGGCAAAAATAAGGCCAGTCCGCAGCCGATTACAGCCCACACCAGATATTCCGGCGCCTTCCACAAGTTCAGCGGGCCGAAATCCGGCTCGAACTGCAAGCGGCGTTTCAGCACCGGCCTGGCCATCAGAATATTGGTCCAGGCCACAAACAGCGTCGACGCCGTGACCATGGCGGGAAGGATCTGAACAATCAGGGGCTGTAGCTCAACCAGGAAACGATTCATCACGTCGATGGTTTCTTCGGACATCCCCATGCTCTGGTACAATGCCATGGTAAGCTCCAGATTGCCGCTCACATAATCTGAAATAATGGCATAAACACCTTTGCCGGATAGGATGCTGTGGACGAAAAGCCCCAGGATCCCGGTAGCCAGGACGGCGCCGGTTGTGTAAAGTATCGTTTTATCGATCGAATATCTTAATTCGATCAGCTCGCCCAGCAAGAAGCCGATTAACAGCAATTCAGCGAAAAACAGCACATCGGCCGACAGATCGCCGATTACGATAAACAAAATGGCGCCCGCGATCACGGGAACCAGGGCGCCGTTGTTGCGCCCCAGTTTTAAGCGGTAGTAAAGAATCGGCAAAGGGATATACAGCGCCCCGAAAAACCCGATGATCGGAATAAACACCGATCCAAAAAATATCAGGCTTGTAATCAAAACGCCATTGACAATATCCTTGGCCATTGTTCTTTCCCTGATTAATCCACACCGCAAATCAGGCCGGTCCGCGGGACCGACTGCCTGTCGCGAACTGAACATGGATGGTTGATTGCTGTTCCGGTGGATTAATTGATTGATGCCGGTGCCAGGGCCGGGTTACCCCCTGATTGCCATACATCCGGGATCCCCGATTTAACGAAGATCGACCGTTCCGACGTAGGGCAACAGCGCTATCGTGCGGGCCCGTTTGATTGCGTGGGTGAGCGTCCGCTGGTGTTTGGCACAACAACCTGACAATCTGCGGGGAATGATCTTGCCGCGTTCGGTAATGAAATATCTCAGAGATTTAGGGTCCTTGTAATTGATAACCAGGCTCGTGTCGGCACAGAACCGGCATACTTTCCGGCGATGGTATATTCTTCTTTTTCTCCTGGGTTTGTGGTCTCTTCTTTGGGATCTTGAAGGTGCAGCCATTTTTATGCCTCCTCTTTCTTTTCCACTGGGGTGGTGGTCTCTGCAGGTTCGCTGGTCGCGGAGGCCGGCGCCTCTTCCTCGGTCTGAGCCTCAGGCGCCACTTCCTCGGCCTGTGGCTTCGGCGCCACTTCCTCTGCCGGCTTTTCTTCGGTCGCTTCCTGAACAGATTCGGCAGGCTCTGCTTCTTCAGCCGTCGGCTGCGGTGCAGGTTCGGGTTCGCGCTGGCTCTCGGCCGCCGCTTTTTCTTCTTTGATTTTTTCCAGATCGACATCCTTGTCGAGCACAACCGTCATATATTTGAGTGCCCGGTCATCAATCCGGAAGAATCGCTCGATTTCATTGACCAGCGGTGCCAGACCGCAGTAGTCGAACCTGACGTAAAAGCCGCGCGCCTTCTTTTTTACTTCATAGGCCAGTTTTCTTTCACCCCAAACATCCTCGTAAACCATGAAACCGTCTTGCTGGGTCATCAACTCCCTGACCCGTTCAAGTACCGGCTCACGCTGCTCCTGAGAGATGTCGGGGTCAATAATAACAAATGTTTCGTACCTTCGCATGTATCCTCCTTTCGGCTATTATAGCCCTGGAATTTACCAGAGCAAGGATTGGATAGAATTAAATTATTGTGCTAAGTCAAAATCAAACTTAATATCATCTCTTAAATCGAACTGTCAATATCAATTTTCAAAGCGGCAGAATATATTGCAGGAAATTGGTCAATATCGACAAAAAATTGTTGATGTTGCACAGTTAAGCGCTTAACGGCTGCCAGCTTATGCGTCCTTGTTTTCGTTCTTCTTTTTTTCTTTCCCGGCTTCACCAAAGCTCTTGATACCTTCAGCCAGATCCGCCATCTTTTTATCGACCAGGTAATTGATTGACCCTGCCGGATAGCTTCCATCCGGCTGCCTGTCGCCGGCTTCTTTGCCGGTTAAAATTTCAATTCCATCGTCGATGTTTTTGACGGCATATATCCGAAATTGCTCTTTCCCGACCGCTTCGACGACGTCCTTGCGCAGCATCAGGTCGTTGACATTGCTGTCGGGTATCATCACACCCTGGTGGCCATTGAGTCCTTTGTGTCGGCAGCAGTCGAAAAAGCCTTCTATTTTTTGGTTGACACCGCCAATGGCCTGGATCTGCCCATTCTGGTTTACCGATCCGGTCACGGCGATATTTTGTCTGATCGGCACTTCGGCCAAGCTGGACAGCAGGGCGTAGATCTCGGTCGAGGAGGCACTGTCCCCGTCCACACCGCTATAAGACTGCTCGAAGGCGATGCTGGCGCTCATGGTGAGCGGCTTGTCCTGGGCATACTTCTTGCGCAAATAACCGCCCAGGATCAATACGCCCTTGTCGTGGGTATTGCCCGACATATCGGACTCACGTTCGATGTTGATTACCCCGGAACGACCCATGGAAGTAGACGCGGTGATTCGCGAGGGTTTGCCGAACATATAGTCTCCCAGGGAATAGACTGCCAGACCGTTGAGCTGGCCGACAACCTCGCCGTCCGTGTCAATCATCAAGGTCCCGCGGTCGATCATTTCCTGAATATGTTCTTCCATCAGATTCGAGCGGTAGATCCTGGCTGCGATGGCTTGGTCCACGTGTGGTTCCGAAACTATCTCTTTTTCATCCTGCTCGGCCCAGAAGTCGGCTTCGCGAATCAAATCCGTAATCGCCGGAAAACTGGTGGATATCTTTTCCTGCCGCCCTGTCATCCGTACGGCTTGCTCCACCAGCGCCGATACGGCCGTACGATCGAATGCCTTCAGATTCTCCTCATCGGTGACCATTTTAACGAATTCCGCAAACTGCCCGATGCTGCGATCGGTTCTATTCATGGCGGTGTCGAAGTCGGCCCGGACTTTGAAAATCTTGCGAAAATCCTCATCGTATTGTCCCAGCTGATGGTAGAGAAAGGCATCTGCTACCACCACTACTTTGACGTTCAGGTCGATCGGTTCCGGCTTCAAACCGGTTGTGGTAAAAAAGTAATATGGGTCGAATGTCTGTATTTCCAGCTTTTTGCTTTTCAGCGCCCGTTTCAGGGCCTGCCAGACCCCGGGTTCCACGATCGCATCCCGCAGATTGATGACCAGATAACCACCGTTGGCTTGCATCAGCGATCCCGCTTTAATCCTGCTGAAATCAGTGCGCCACACGCCCTTGCGGTCGACAATGCGTTCAATGCTGCCGAAAATATTGCGATAGGTTGGGTAGTCCTCGATGATGATCGGCGGACTTTTTTGGCGGCTGTTGTCCACCAGAAGATTGACTTCATAGGGTTGGAAAGGATCGAGTTCGGGGACCGGGGAGCCCATCCCGGGTATTTCCGTCTGTTTGGGGGGGGCAAATATTTGTAGATTATCGGCCATATCGTCGATCATATCACTTAGGTAGACTTTGATGCTTTCATACGGGAATCTGTCGAAGATGGCGGCGGTCAACTCGTCGGCCATCTTATGGAAGGTGGCACGATCCATTTTTTCAAGTTTATTGGCCACATCCCGCTGCAGGCGCTTTAATTCAAGAAAAATCTGATCAAGTTCATTCCGGAGGTTTTCGTGCTTTTGTTTGATTTGTTCAAACTCATCGTTCGGGAATTTGCCCTCCGTCACATTTGCCTCGAGTTGCTCCAAGGGCATTGGTTTGCCCTCCACCAGAGGCATCACAGTCGGTCGCTTGAATTGACCGACTTGGACATCCACCACTACGAATCCCTGCTCTTTTACCTTCTGGTCGAGGGTCTTGAAAAAATTGCCCGCTTTTTTTTCGTGGGTCTCCATGATCTCTTTTTTCATGTTGACGTATTCCTGACTTTCAAAAATCTGGGGGATCTCTTTTTTCAGCGTCTCCACCAGACTTTTAACCGCTTTTTTGAAAGCCGCGCCGGATCCGCCCTGAAGCCGGATCAAAACCGGCGATTCCGGATTCTTAAAGCAATTGACATAACACAGGTCATTCGGAACACGATCCTTTTTGGATATCTCTTCCAGCAGCTTTTTCACCGTTGCCATGCGGCCGGTGCCGGCCATTCCCGTGACAAATACATTGTATCCGGGTTTGTCGATATTCATGCCAAAGCGAAACGCCGCCACGCCGCGCTCCTGCCCGATGATCTCGGTCAGCGGTTTCAAATCCCGGGTTGTTTCAAAGGACAGTGTGGCGGGATCCAGTCGCCAGCGGAGTTTTTCCAGAGTAACTTCAGCCTTCGATATTGTTTGGGGCATGTTATCCTCCTTAATCAGGTTGTTCGCTTAGTCAAAAGGCCTTACTTTGATTCAATATCGACGCTTCGCGCTTTGGCCGGCTTGCACTTGGGCAATTCAACCACAAGGATTCCATCCTTGAAGGTCGCCTTTACATCCTCGGCCTCGATTCGACAGGGCAGCGTCACGGTGCGTGAAATCGATTGGGATTTTTGGGTAATCCGTGCGGAAACTTCATCCTGCTCAACCGTTTCATCCCGGGTGTGCGCCTTGAGCGTCAGCGCTTCGTCCGTGACCGAGATTTCAATATCCTCGGGTCTGATTCCCGGCAGCTCGGCTCTCAGGGTCACCGTCGTCTCTGTTACGGACACGTTCACTTGAGAAAGGTCCGTGATTTCCAGCAGAGACCTGGGAACCCCGAATTCCCGGCGAAACCGTCTGAACAGCAGATCCAACTCCTGCCTCATCCGGTCAAACTCCTGTTTTCTCCACAAGCTTAGCTCAGACATATAATGACCTCCTTGATGTGACTTGATTATTGCATTGATACTGTCCCAAATGGTTTTTCAGCACGGTGAAGCGCATGCTAACTTTTTGGACCAACCCGGTCTGCCCGTATATTTCGACCATGTCGTCCAGATCGATGAGATCCGAAAAAATAAGGGTCAGGCCGGCCACCACATCCTAAACCAGTCCCTGGGAACCGAAGCCAACGGCCAAGCCTAACACCGAGGCACTGGCCAGGTAGGCTTTCAGTGAAACACCGAATTCATTGAGCACCAAACCCAGGGCCGTAAAATACAGGCTGAAAATGACAAAGCTGATCGCCGGACCCGCCAGTGATCGCGCCTTGTTAAAAGATCCGCGGGGCATCGCCGACAACAGTCTGGATCCCAGGGCTCTGACCGCAATTACAACAACATGAGCGCCGACAACGATGGCGACAATCAATAGAATCCGTTCCGGCTGCAAGCTGCTGAAAAAAGATGTCATGCGAACTCCTCGCACTGTCTTCGCAGAAATGAGAGTTAATCCAATGAACTAAAACGTTCGAACCCGTTTTGTCATGATTCTCAGCGGTCGGCGCTGGTCCTGAGCCAGGAAATTCGTGGTGGTCGGGAACGCAAATTCGATCCCCTCGGCTTCGAAAGCCCGCATGATCTGCAAATTGACACCCTCCGAAAACGCCATGTAGGACGCCCAATCGGGTGGATGATACCAGTAAAGCATCAATATAATCAAGGAGGCGTCGTTGAATTTATTAAAAAAAAACCGGGGCGAAAAATCAAACCGGTGAACGTTTACAATTTGGGCAATATTACAGAGGCAAAACTCAATACAAAAAAGAAGTCGCACAATTTAGCCGATTTTTCAGGACCGAGCATTTCAAGCAAGTGAATTTGGTCGTCTCTGGAAAAGCGAAAAAACGCGCGGGCGAAGTCAACGGGTGGCAGATTTTCCAAAAAAGATGCAAGCTGAAGGTGGTCATTCGAAAGGACGATTGCTTCCAAAGCGTCTATTTCGTCATGATATTTCAATGTAGTGTCTGACATGTCGATCGGTTTCCCATATGTTCGATGTCAATGCAATTCGGCCGTCACCGATCACAGCCATTTTTTTCTCTTAAACCAAATCAGCAATGTGATGAAAATAACGACTAGTACGATCCAGAGTGCCGGATAGGACCAGCGCCACTTCAGCTCAGGCATAAACTCGAAGTTCATGCCGTAGATGCCGGCAATAAACGTCAGGGGAATAAATATGGTGGCGATGATGGTCAAGACCTTCATCACTTCATTCATGCGGTTGCTGACCGTCGACAGATACAGGTCCGACAACCCGGAAAGTACGTCACGAAAGGACTCGATCGTATCGATGACCTGGATCGTGTGGTCATAAACATCTCTGAGAAAAATATGCGTGGATTCCCGGATCAGTTCCGAGGGATCCTTGATGAGGCTGTTGGCAACTTCCCGCAAGGGCCAGACTTGTTTGCGAAAAAAAATCATTTCTCTTTTGAGATGGTGAATGTCCTCGAGCACATGCGGAGTGGGCGTTTCCAGTACTTGTTTTTCAAGCAGCTCTATTTTATCTCCCAGCTTTTCCAAAATGACGAAATAGTGATCGACAACGGCGTCGATCAACGCGTAGGCCAGGTAATCGCAGCCGGCTTTACGAATTCGGCCGCGACCTATTCGAATCCGATCGCGGACGAAGTCAAAAACGTCACCCTCCTTTTCCTGAAACGAAATCAAATAGTGGGGCCCCAGTATCAGGCTGATCTGTTCCGCCTTGATGTGGTCGGCGTCGTCGTCAAAAACAAGCATTTTTAAAACAATGTAGATGTAGTTGTCGAATTCCTCCACTTTCGTGCGCTGGTCGGTATTGACGATGTCCTCCAAAACCAGGGGGTGAATGCCAAAATGGGCGCCCATTTTTTCAACGACATTGACTTCGTGAAGTCCGTCCACATTGATCCAGGTTACCGGCAACGTATCCCGGTATTCAAATGTCGCTTCAATTGTCGGCAGCTGTTTTTGCTCCAGTTGTTCGACGTCGTAATTGATCAACGAGATCTTGACCGCTTCTGTTTTTTTATCTCCGATGTGGACCAGACTGCCCGGTGCCATACCGGCTTTTTTCGATGTTTTTTTGATGAAGCGTGGCATCTGAGATTCACCTTTCTATTCGGAGTGTTCGCGCATTGCCGGCACTATCACTAAGCGGCGGCGAACTTCTTCTTTATGCTTTACACAATACCATCGATTCACATTTCGAACCCTTGACTAAAAAGACGAATCCAATGACAAAAAGGAAGTAGGTTATCATTGCCAAGCACTATGCTAAAAATTTTTGAAATAAGACGGCAAATCCCAGAAAAGCCATGAATCCCACGACATCGGTCACCGTGGTCAGAATAATGCTTGAGCTTTGCGCCGGGTCGATGCCGATCTTTTTCATAATCAGCGGTATGGATGCCCCGGAAAGGCCGGCCAATATCAGGTTGACCAACATGCCGAGGCCGATCACCAGACCAAGAAAAGGGTTGCCGTACCAGATCCAGGCCACCAGGGCTGTTACCGCTCCGATAACAGCCCCGTTGATCGCCCCGATTTTGCCCTCTTTGAAAACCAATGCAAAAAATTTATCCTTGGGAATTTCGCGCATAACGATGCCGCGCATGACCACCGCCAGTGATTGAGCCCCGGCATTTCCGCCCTGGCCGGCCACCACCGGCAGGAAAACCGCCAGAATGGTCAATTGGGCAATGATGCCTTCGAAAAGGGCCACGACGGCGGCAGCCAAAAAGGCCGTCGCCAGGTTGATATGGAGCCAGGGCAGCCGCTTTTTCAAAGAAAATATAATGGTCGAAAAAGCGCGTTCATCAGCGCCGGCGCCGAACATCCGCTGAATGTCCTGGGTCAATTCTTCCTGAACCCCTTGAATCATGCGTTCGGCTTTGACGATGCCGAGGATGTGATTTTCACTGTCCACCACCGGTGCGGCAAAAAATCTGCGCTTGGCAAGCTCACTGGCGGCCTCCTCCCGGTCGGTAAAACAGTGCAGGGCAAAATAGTCCTTGCGGCTGATTTCATCCAGCGTCCGGTCAGGTGCTGCCAGCATTAATTCGCGCATATTCAGAACCCCGATAAGGTGGCGTTCCTCATCGACAACATATACATAGGACGACGGGTAGCGTTTTTTCGCAAGCAAGCGGATTTTTTCGATGGCTTCTTCGGCCAGACTGCTTTTTTTCAGCGCGATGAAATCTGTGGTCATGGTCCGCCCGATGCTGCCCTCCGGGTAATCCAGAAGCTCCCTGATCTGTCCCTTCAGTTTATCAGAGATATGCTCCGAAATGCGCTCGCGGCCCTCCGGCGTCAGGCGCATGAGGACGGAAGCCAGAAACTGAGGGTCGAGGTGTGAAATCATTTCGATCATGAATTGATCATCGGCATCTCTGAGCAGCGCGGCCGCATAACTGACTTGCAGAACCTTGACCACGCGGGCGGCCAGCGGTGCCGGCAGTGATTTAAGTGCCGCGGATGCCTCCTCTTCGGGGATGCTTTCCAGAATACCGGCAGCGGCGTTCAAATCCTTTTCGATAAACTTCTGAACCAAGGGCAGTAAAGTTATGTTATCCGTCATGCTGATATGTCTCCAGGTCTATCTTTGGGCCAGTCGTCGATTCTGTCGTCGGGGGTCAGAGATAATCGGCTATCATCTGACCCAGCCAATTATGGTTTCAGGTGTCGGGTTTCAGGTCTCAGGTCTCAGGTTTCAGTTGTCCCCGCTACCGCTTCGCTCCAGACGGGATCGTATACAGGTGTCGGGTACCAGCTCTGCTTCCAACCGAAAATCGGCCGGTTTAATCGATAAGGAAACTGCTGTGAATCGGTTCCGAAATCGGCCCATGTTGGGTTTCGCCTTTCATGATGACGCCGGAAAAATGTAGGTTGGGTAGAGTGCAACGAAACCCAACAAAGTTTTGAGTAGGCTCAACCCAACCTACAAAATGCAAAGTGGGCCAGAATGTCCATACCACCAGCCGAACCCAGAGACCGCAGCAGGATGCCGGAACCGAACCCGCTGATAATCCCGGCCGTCAGCGAATTCAGCAGGCGGTCTTCAATCATAATCTCCGGCACCGGAATGAGGACGGCTAAAGAATATATCACCATACCGGCGATGCTGTAGAAAAAAAACCGCCGTCCGACAAACATCCAGCCAAAAATGAAAATCGGTATATTCAGTAAGAAATAGGCAACCCCAACCGGAATAAACGGCAAGGCATAATGAATCAGAATCGCCAACCCGGTAATTACCCCGGCCAGAAACTGTTTGGGAACAAGAATACTGTTGACGGCGATTGCGCAGATGATGCTGCCGGTGAGATCAGAATGACATTCCAGATGATATTGCGTATGTTTTTCATGAAATCCTAAATTGTTTTGTTCGCTTAATCTTATTTGAAAATTATTGGCGGATCCCCTTTTTCCCGCTGCCAGTGACGATCAAATCTATGCATAAAACGGACCATGACGACTGCATTTCCACTGATTGTACGATAATCATGGAAAAGCCCGTCTGCCATGTCAGCAATCATCGACCGGCCTCAGTCTAGAAAGCCTCGATCTTTTTCATATCCGCATGCAGTTTGAAAAACCGGCTTTCAGCCTCCTCACTGCCAATCAGAATCAGCTCATTGTTTGCATTAAAGCGATAGGACGGCTCCGGAGTGACACACATTTCCTCGCGGTCGCAGATGGCCACGACGTTGCAGCTGGTCTGGGATCGAATTTTGCTTTCAGCCAATGATTTATCCACATAAGATGGGGGCACCATCACCCGAAATATGTTTAATCCCTCGGCCAGCATTAACAACTGTTCCGGTTTGAGCAGGTTGAGGATGGTGGCGGCCGCCATGGAAGCATAAGACATCACCAGATCCGCGCCGGCCGTATGCAGTTTGGATATGTTCCTTTCGAGATTCGCGCGGCTGATGATCTGTGTCTCGGGCCTGAGCCGGCGGCAGTAGATTGTCAGGTAAATATTGGTCGGATCGTCATGGGTGGTGATGATAATCGAGGGGGCTGTTTTAATCCCGGCCTTCATCAGCGTGTTGATGTCTGCGGCACTGCCGTGAATATCTCGTTCTCCTTCGATGAGATGTTGTTTCTTTTCGATGATGCGGTAGTCGATGTTGCGCACCATCAATGCATCGGCGGCGGCCCGGCCGACGCGCCCCCCGCCCAGGATCAGGACCGGGGCCTGGTTCTTTTGGGGTTTGCCGAATTTTTCGTCATATTCACCGAATTGGTCGGCGGATCCGGCCAGCAGTAAAACGGTGGTTGGGTTTACGGTGGTTTGCGCATTGGGGATGATAAACCTTCCCCGTTCCCAGATGCCTACCACATTGATCCCGATCGTCTCGCGCAATTTGCTTTGCAGCAGCGTTTTGCCTACCAGCGGTGTCCGCATGGCCGGTGCTTCGGCGATCAGGAGTGATTCTATCTTCCCGATCACGTTGGCCCGGGCGGTCGTGCCCAGGACCCTGCGGGCCAGTGATTGGCCCAGCATTTTGGTGAACTGAAAGACATGGGTGCTGCCGGCCAATTCGAGAATGTCGACAGAGTCGGCGATGTCGGCATTGGCCGCAATGGGAACCGTCTGAGAAATCTCCCGAATGGTAAAGGCGATGTTGGTGTTCATCATGTCGTCGACATTGGCGAGCACCAGTGCGGCCTCGTCGACCTTCAGCCGCCGGTAGGTCTGCGGGTCACCCAAATTCCCGACGGCCACCCTGAGGTTCAAATCCTGCAGCTCCAGTGCCTTTTGCACATCTTCGACTACGATGACGTAATCATGTTGATACTGGTCGAATTTTTCGGCCAGATTGAATGCCACCGACTCATCGCCGGTCAAGATGACATGGTCCCTGGTGTCTCCAGGCAGGTCCCGCGGCGCCCTGGCCCTGGCCTGGGCTTCCAGCCACGGCAGATAGAAGAACTGGATGAAGGTGAAGGGGAGCATCGTCAGCAGAAACACGATGCCCGACATGAGAACGATTATCGAAAATGTCTTGCCTAGATCGGTGGCAAACGTGATGTCACCGAAACCTAGGGTGGACATGACCGTCAGGGTCCAATAAAATCCGGTGATCCAGCTGAACTGCCGGTTCTCATAGATCATCAGAAAGTGAAACAGGATGCTGTAAACTGTAACCATTGCAACCAGGGCAATGAAAAATCTGACCAAATTCCAAATGTTGCGCTCTTGTTTTTTCGAAATTAGATGGATGAGTTCGCTGAAGATAAGCTTCATTTTCATGGTCCGCTTTGTAGAGTGCTGATTGTAGTAAACATTATATCGTTAATTTTATCGGTATCAATCGATCGTCGTTGTGCGAGACATCTTGGCATCTCGCTATGGCAATCCTTCCGTTGCAAAAATTACTTTTGGTAGGGTGGGCTGTGCCCACCAATTAGCGCTTAATCTATCTGTCGACGGTGGGCACAGCCCACCCTACCACTGCCAATTGTAAGGCAATCGATCGTTTAATGTTTATACTAATAAAAAAGTTGACACCGTAATTGATCTTCATATCGACCAAAGAAGACAACAATAGGAGTACCAGCAGTTCGGATTTCAATTGGAATATGGAACCGGGAGTTCTTGATTGCTGCAGCTAATTTTATTAGATCCAGCCAATAGAACAATCTCTCTGAAATTTTTGGCCTTAGCCTATTACAGAAGAACGGTCCGTGTCAAATTTGAATGCGATAAAGCAAACCTATATTTGGTACAAACCTTGCTCTGATCTGTCGCGAGGAAACTAGGCCGATACATAGATTCAGACAAATAGGCATTTAAAAGGATCAGACCAGCAAATGAGCACCAACTTTGATTTCTGGAGGCTGCTGGCCGGGCTGGGTATTTTCCTGTTCGGCATGATTTTGATTGAAGAATCCGTGCGCGCCATGTCGGGCAGGGCCTTCAGGCGGTTCATTCGGCTGTACACGGATTTACTTTTGTCCCAGGAGCAGATAAGCAGTTTAGACAAAGCGCTGGACAAGATCGAGATAAAGGAAGCCGAAGCAGCGTAACTCGTGGTAAATCCAGAGTAAAAACTCGGGTCCAGCGGGGCAGCAATAGCGCAGTTCGTTGGTAGTAGGTTTCAGGTGTCCCCGCTTCCGCTTCGCTTCAGACGGGATCGTAGACAGGTTTCGGGTGTCAGGGAACTGAAGTGTTTAGTCCTGAGACTACCTGTGAAATTACATAACATCGGTACCGAAAAAGATTGAACACTGAACATCGAACATCCAACATCGAACGTCCAATAAGGAATCTTTGCTATCAATCTCTTTTAGATAGACCGTTCGACGGAAAGCTCACGACAGGCAGAATACATTATTCGATGTTGGATGTTCGGTTTTCATTTGTTTTTCTTTCGATCAGACTGGACGCTCGCGGCCAGAGGTAGCGATTGTATGAAACTTCATTGCAATCGTTGGAGATGGTTCTATCCTGGCCCGCTTTGCATTTTTCTAGCCATTGTAGGTTGGGTTGAGCCAACTCCGGGCTATGTTGGGTTTCGTTGCATTCTACCCAAACTACATTTTTCCGGCGTCATCATGAAAGGCGAAACCCAACAACAGCCGATTTCGGAACCGATTCACGACAGCTTCCTTATCGATTAAACCGGTCGATTTTCGGTTGGAGGCTGCGCTGGTACCTGACACCTGTCTACGATCCCGTCTGGAGCGAAGCGGTAGCGGGGACACCTAAAACCTGCAAAATACCCCATCGCTAGCCCACCAGGGCCACTTTGTGCGAGCGTTGTCGCGCAAGATGCTTCGTGCCTGCTATTTGGCAGCCTTGGTCTCCGGTGTCGGAGTCACCCCGTCGGTGACGACCTTGACCTCCAATCCTCCGATCTGGTCCAGATGAATGTCTCGCTGCGGAAAGGCAATCGTGATTCCGGCCTCGCGAAATAATTTGTCTATGGCCGTGTGCAATTCCGTGATGGTGACAAGGCGATTGTCCAAATTGGGCAGGAAGCAGCGGAGCGCGCAGTTCAGGGCGTTGTCTCCGAAACCTTCAAAGGTCGCAATCGGAGCGGGATCGTCCAGGATATTGGGGTGCTCACGGGCCGCTTTGAGCAACAGCTCCCGGGCCAGATCGGTGTCCGACCCGTAGGCGACACCGGCATTGATGACTACCCGGTTAACCGCATTGGATAGCGTCCAGTTCAAAACCCGGCCGGTAATGAATTCCTTATTGGGAACCAGATATTCCTTGCGGTCCCAGTTGGTGATGGTGGTGGCACGGATCCTGATGCGGGAAACCACACCGTCGATATTGTCGACGGTCACAATGTCACCGATCCGCACCGGCCGTTCGAAAAGGATGATCAGGCCGGACACGAAATTGGCGATGATTTCCTGTAGTCCGAAACCAATACCGACACCCAACGCGGCCACCAGCCACTTCAAGTTGCTCCAATTAATTCCTATGTAATTAAAAGCGATGATCAGACCTATTGCCGAAGCCACATATTGGCAAATGGTGGAAAAGGCGTAGCGGGCCCCGGCGTCCAGCGGCAGATATTTAAGCAGGGTGATTTCCAACACGCCAGGCAGGTTGCGGGCACCGACAAAGGTGATCGCTGTTATCACGATAGCCAACAGTACGCTGGACAGGGTGATCGGCACCATCTGCCGCACACCTTCCGCTTCGACGCTGTAGCTCCAGAGGTGGATATCTTCAAGCATCTGCACGGCCGGCAGCACATCGTTCCAGATCACCCACAAACCGATGATGCCTGAAAAACACAACAGGGTTTGCAACAGGTCCCGGGTTTGTTCGGTAACTTGCGCTTGGCTGATTTCCGGCTCTTCAAAGTCGAATTGTTCGCTTGGCGGACTGCCAGCCGGCAACGACTCGCCCGTCTGCAGGCGTTCGGCCGCGAGTTTCTCTTTGCGTTTGCGGACCGTCTCCTCATAAGCCAGTCGACGCTGGGCAATGACCAGCCAGCGCAGCGCCACACTATTTCCCAGGACCAGGGCAAATATCAGGAGCGCGGTATTGTGAAATTGCCAACTCAACCTCAGCGCGGTGTAGTAGTAGCCCATGGCTGTCAACAGAAACAGAACTCCAGGCAAGGCAATCAATATGGGATACCAGAAAAATCGCAGTTTGATCAACAGGCCTTGTTTGGCGTCTTTTAGAGGATCTTCTGATTTGCCCGGCAAAATTTGAAGCATCTTGACGGAAAACGCGATCAAAGCGATCATGACTGCCATAAAGGCCAGGCCTCCCCAGAGAATTGCCATAGGCCAATTTATTGGCGGCCTCAATGGTCCCTATCGCGAAGGTGAGAAACACCGCAAGAGGTCTCGCCCACAGTATCTGCTTCTGCAGCGTCAGTCTCGTTGGGTTTTGCCATCGAAAATGAACCTGCGCCAATCCCTTTTCGCGGCAAAGGTGTTTCAGAAAGTTGAATACCCCCCAAATGTGGCCGGCAATTAACATGCCGAATCCAGCCGCCCGGCCAAAATCGCTCGCGAAGGGCAAATCGGCCAGTCGCCAGCCGGTGAAAACCAGCAGAAACGGCCAGCTGCTGGCCAGATACAGGGTTAAACCGAGCGCCTGTACCGTGAGCTTAAAGGAGTCCTTTCTTACGCGGCCCACATTTTTGGAGAGTTGTTGCAACATGTGCTTTACGCGATGGCGACCGATAAATAAAATGCCGGCGAGCAGAAAGCCGAATATCCAGATTATCGGTGTGCGATCGAACGACGTGAACAAATCTCTCACCAGCCCCCACCAGTTGTCGGGGCTGACCATCCAGGCAAAGGCCGCCGGTAAAGAACGCAAATCAACGGGGCCGAAAATTTTGGAAGTTCGCATCCACAACAAGCGGCCATCCAGAAAATCGGCGTATTCATCAATCAGAGTAGACAACCCTTGTTCGGTAAATTCCAGCGACTGCAGATTTTGGTAGTAGCGCCGGTAGCTGTTTTCCAGTTTGTCCAGCAAATCACGCCGATCTGTCAGCAGTGTCCGAACCCTGTCTTCCATTCCGGCAAGCTGCTCCGCAGTGGCGGGAGGCAGTGATTGCAATATCCGCTCGATTTCAGCCTGAATATCTTTCAGTTCGAGCTGCTTTTCGTCGATAATAAACTGCGCTTCGCCCACCTGGCCAATAATCAGTTGCCGTTGGGCAGAACTACGGCGATACATTTCCGGCCCGGGAAGTTCGCGACGTCGCTGGCGCAAAGTCAGACCGATGGTTTCCGAAAGCGACAAACCTTGAATCCGCTGTCGGATCTGGGCGAACTCCGCTTCCAGTGTTTTCAATTCGGACTGCCGTTGATCAAGTTCGCGTGCGGTCCGCGCTTCGGTGGTGGTAAGTTCTTCCAGATCCCGACCAAGCGTGATATTGATTTCGTATTGTTCCTTGATGACCGGCGGCAAGTCCGGAGCTAAATTCTTGGCGACCTCCGCATCCATGCGGGTTTGGATCGCCTCCTGCTGCCGACGTCGTTGTGAAATCGCCTGCCAGGCCTGGGCCCGCGCCTCGTTTCGGGTCACTTCGAAATCAGCCAAATCCCGCTCGGCCGAAAGCAGCGCTGCGAGAACTTTATGATTCGACAGTTGCTGTTCAAATGATTGAATCTGGGCTCTGAGCATCGCGTGCTCGGCAAGCAGCTTCGTTTTGCGGGCCTCGACAAGCAGGCGGGGCTCATTGGAGCCATTGCTGTCGGCTTTCAGCCCCTTGCGCACCTCTTGCAGTCGACGCATGGCGTCGGTACTTTCTTTTTGCAGTTGCACCGGCCGGGTTTCGAGCACCTCGATCTGATCCTGCACGTTATTCAAAGATTCTCGGAGGGTTGCCAGGGATGCCCTTTGCTCACGTTCACGCTGTTCCAATTCCCCGTCGGTCATCCGCGAAGCCTCAGCAGTATCAATAATCTGATCCGGCGGCGGAAGGTCGCGGCTCAGCAGGGTCTCTATTTCTTGGATTCTGGTCGGTGCATTTTTAACTTTCTCCGTCAATTTCAATGTGTCAGAGGTGAGGCGCTCCGTTTCTTCCAAAAAACGAATTCCCTGGTCCAATAAACTCAACACACTCTTCTTGTCAGGCTCGTTTAAATCCATCGCAGCTTCAGCTTCCGAGCGGATGGTTTTGACCTGATCGAGCGTCGGCGGCGAGAATACCGTCTCTTCGGCCTCCAAGGATTTTGTTTCCGGTGAAGGCGGTGTTGATTGCGCAGCGAGGACCGACCAGCTTGCCACAGCGATAGCAAATCCCATGGCGATTTTCTTGAAAATTATTGATATGACTCCAAGCCTCATTTACCCATGCTCCTTCAAATGTTATTTTTCGTACGATCGAGGGACGGATGCGCATTCGGTGAAACTCAACCCGCAGAGCGGGTGCCTAAGGAAGCCCCCTGGATGTGGGCGAAGACCACTCGCACAACTAATCAAATCCGAAATTCGAAGCACGAAACTCGAAACAAATTCGAATGACAAAAATCCCAATGACAAAAACAAATTCCGATCCAACGGGAAACATAATGATGAGCACGTTGATCAGTTTGATATAATGCTTTCATCATCTGGTTTCGATCGTTTTGAGCCTTTGTACATTCGAATTTACGATTTGTTTCGGATTTCGAGATTCGTGCTTCGAATTTTTCAAGCGTCCTTTGTCTCTGGTCGGATCGGTAGAACCTTTTCGGGTCCACCACTGGAATGGTGGTTTAATGCCGGAATTATGTCGAGGTGTCCTTGATTTCAGCAGGTTGATTCGCCGGATTGGAGACGACATTAACCTCCAATCGTCCGATCTGGTCGAGATGCACGTCCCGCTGGGGAAACGCGATTACGATACCGGCCCGGCGGAATTCTTCATCGATGGCAGTATGAAGTTGGTGCGAAATTCTAAATCGCTTCATCGGGTCATCGATAAAAATCCGCAGCTCAAAATTTAGGCTGTTGTCTCTGAATCCCAGAAAAAGGGCGGACGGCTCAGGCTCACTCAGAACCTCCGGATTCTGTCTGGCCACTTTGAGCAGGAGTTCTCCCGCCAGGGCGATATTCGATCCATACGCAATGCCCACGGGTACGATGATCCGCAGAACATTATCGGAGAGTGACCAGTTGATCAATTCGCCGGTGATAAAATTCTTGTTGGGAACGATCAATTCACGGCGGTCCAGGTCCCGAACCGTGGTGGCACGAATTCGGATCCGGGTTACGGTACCGTTGATCTGGCCGACTGTTACGAAATCACCAACCCGGTAGGGACGCTCAAACAGGACGATCAAGGCCGCGAACAGGATCAACGTACGCAGCCGGGCCCGGGTTTGCTCGTTGATCTGGGCAATGCCGATTTCCGGCTCTTCGACAACCCCCGGGTCTTCGCCGGTGCCGGCGTCCTCGACCTGCCGGCACTCGATGCGCGCCACCTCGGCCTGCCGCCTGCGCCGGGCCTTTTCCAGAGCCAGGCGCCGCCGGGTTACATACAGCCAGCGCAGGATCAGACTGTTGATGATAATCAGCACCAGAATGAGCCAGATCAGTATCCCACTTTAATCATGACTTCGACATCCGGCCAGCGTTTGTCGACCGGCTGGACTGCCGGCGGAGCAATAATTTTGCAATATATGGTTGTGTCATTGTAGATGCTTTCCAGGGATATCGGTGTCGTCATTACATTGACCGTCGATTTGCGTCCTTCGATCACCGGGGAGAGTACTTTTACTTTTTCGGGCATCACTGCAACCGAGACGATCTTCAGCGCTCCCGGAAGCTTGCCGACCAGCTGCGGTTTGACGTCGATTTCCCGCTCTTCGATTTCCGCGAGGGTGAGCTCGACACTGGACGGGACCGCCTCCCGCAGTTTGACGTCCTGGGGCAATTTTATATTCTCCCCGGTAATCGGAAATGTTTGTCTGCCGGTTACCGTTTTCGACAAATCGATTTTGGCGGACAGCTGGGAGAAATTGATTGAATCCAGTTCCGATTTCGGGCCGACCAGATGCAGTCTGATTTCCTTTTGCTTGTCGCCGATTAAAATTAGATTCGGCGGCGAAGCCGTATACCCTAAGGGAACGGTAACGATCTTCTCCAGGATTTCGCTTTGCGTGATGGTCAAAGTGGACCAAAATACCACCGCCACTGCCAGGCTGACGATTATCTGGGAAAACGCCAGCCATCGGGCCTTGCCTTCGGGAAACTCGATTGGAAAAGATGCCGTTTTTTTCCAGTGTGCGAGGACCATGTTCATCAGCTTTTCGCGATCATCGATCGGCCGGTATTTTCCTCTGTTGAATACCGAAATTTTGCCCCTCTCTTCGGAAACGGCGATTGCCATGGCATCGGATTTCTCGGCGATTCCCAGGGCGGCATGGTGGCGCGTGCCGAGCTCTTCCGGTAGTTTGGCGCTCTGGGAGACAGGCAGGCGCACACCGAAGCGCGTAAATTTACCGTTCGACACGACCAGCGCGCCGTCATGGCCGGGGGAGTTGGGGTCAAATATACTCATGATGAGGGGAATGCTGGGCTTGGCGTCTAGCTTAAAGCCGCCGGAAAGCCATTCCTCAGTAGGTTCCTTGCCCGGAAATACCACAATCGCCCCCCGGCGCTTTTCGGCCAGCTTCACGAGGGAGTCGACGATCATATTCGAGAGTTCGGCCCCCGTATCGCGAAATTTCGAACGCCGGAGCGAAGCGGCGCGCTCGAAAATTTTTCGCAGCTCCGGCTGGAAAATCACGATCAGTGCAATCACAGCCACGTGGCTGAGGTTATCGAAAATCCACTCCAGGCCTTTGAGATCGAGAACCGTCGCAATGAAAAATATCAGCAGGGCAACGATGATACCGGCCACGATCCGCCAGGTACCCAGATGCAGCAGCGTGTGATAGAGAAAAAACAGGCCGGCGGCAATCATCAATTTATCAATAATTGCCTGCCAGCTGCCGATTCCTTTAATCAGTGCCGAAACAGCGAAAGTCTCCATTTAAACCGACATTACCCTTTCATTGAGGCGGACCGCCTTTTCAATTGCGGGACGATTGGATTCCGCAAAGCTTTAGCGATCTTCATAGAACCATTGTATGGCATCTTCGTGATTTATAAACTCGCCGATGTCAAAACCACGGTTTTTGGAACACAGCTCAAAAATGGCCGGAGAAAATGCCACGAAACTTCTTCCCTGTACCGTCACGATCGTCTGGACGATGCCGATGGAGACATCGCCGATGCGCGCGAGAAAGATCAAAAAGCCAATAGCCAGTGTGTTGACATCCCTTATACATTTTCTAATTAATTGACAATGATGTCTTACTTTTTTTCTTCTTTCATTTTTCTCATTCCTTTTCCTCCAGATTTGATCTATCGGACCCTTATTGTTAGAAAAAGAGTCGTGCCCTCGCGGTCAACCAGCAGCAGGACGGTCTGATCCGCGCGATACTTCTCGACTTTTCTAATGAACCCGATCAAATTCATTACCGGCACCTGGTCAACTTCAAGAATAATGTCCCCCGCTTCGACACCGGCCTCGGATGCTTCACTGAGGAAATCGACCCCCACCACCAGAAGCCCGTTTGTTCGCGACAATTCGTACTTACTGGCAAGCACGGGGGTAATTTGCTGCAAGATCATGCCCAATTCCGGTCTCCCTATCGAGGACACCCCGGATACGGTATCCTCACGAAGTTCTCCCGTGGACGATGCGGTTTCCATATCCTCGCGGAGTTCTTTGATCATGACTTGAAAAATTTGTTTCTGGCCAAATCGGATAACTTCCACTATAGCCGCTTTCCCGACGGATCCGGATGCCACCAGGTGTGGCAGCTCATTCGCTTCCATGATTTTCTTGCCATCGAAGGAAACAATGACATCACCTCTGCGGATACCGGCACTACCCGCCGGACCGCTTTCCAGTACGTCCGCTACCAGAGTACCTTTTTCATCTTTCAGTTTAAGATTGTCCTTCAACTCAGGTGTGAGTCGCTGGACCATAATTCCTATCCAGCCTCTGACTACATTGCCTTTTTTAAGCTGCGGCAATAATTCTGCGGCCATGTTGATCGGGATGGCGAACCCGATGCCGATGTTGCCTCCGCTCTGTAAGAAAATCAGGGTGGTGATGCCGACTACCTCACCGGCCGTGTTCAGCAAGGGCCCGCCGCTGTTTCCCGGGTTGATGGGGGCATCCGTCTGAATATAATTTTCATACGGTCCGGAGCCTATTTTGCGGTACATGGCACTGACAATGCCTGCCGATACCGTATGCCCAAGTCCGAATGGGTTCCCAATTGCAACTACCCAGTCACCGACCTCCAGACTGTCCGAATCGCCCAGGGGAAGTGAAACCAATGGATGCTCTGCTTCAAACCGAATTAAGGCCAAATCCGTCAGGGGATCACGGCCCACGATCTCTGCGTTGTATTCTCTATTGTCGGCCAGAATAACTTTTATTTCCTTTGTTTGCTCCACGACGTGGTTGTTGGTTAAGATAAATCCTTCTTCATCGATGATAAAGCCTGTCCCTAAGCTGTTCTGCCTTGAACCCTGGGGGATTTGATGCCTGAAAAAATGGTCGAAGAACTCCTGAAACGGATCATTGCTGCCGAACGGCTGCAGAGTTTCCTCCCCTTGCTTTACAATTCTGACTGCGCTGATATTGACGACCGACGCACCTGCCTTCTTCACCAGCGGAGAAAAGGATCCCGGTCCCGAAGTCTGAAAATCGCCGGCCTTGCCTTCAATGACTGAACCGAAGAAAAGCCAAACGGTCATGTAGACAATCGCCGGCAACCACCGCCGGCCACTATATGAAATGCTTAATATTCGACTATTGCTTGGACTGTGGATCATTGTGTTCTCCTTCCTTAATTCAACCGACCCTGTTAATCGCGGTTGCCCCGCTAAAGAACAGCGGGATGCAGGCAAAAACCGCTCCCACCATACTTGAAACCTATAATTGCGTTGAGATCCATGACGAAATACCTCCTGCAAAACAGCAACTTTATTACTCACAAGGCGTTTGCACCACTCGTGCCATATATGTATCATACTGTTATGATAAGCAATTGTTAAATATGCCGATTGGAGATCAGAACATGGAGTTCAACCTCTAACTTCCAGTGTCTATGCTTTCAATTCATAAGTAATGCGAATTATTTTCATAACATATTGAAAATAAATTTAATTATTTTGTATGAACTGGATGTTCCGGTATCCCGTGAACCTGAACTCGCAGTTCGGGTTTCACCCGACATTGAAACCATCAAATGCATTAACGGGAGAATTTGAATTACGAGGTACTGAAAAATTAATAGTCATATATTTTACTTCTGCTTTTTTGTTGCAATCAGAATCGAAAGTTCTGCATCTTCAGTTATCCGATACCTAGTATCTAATTCCAGTCTCCATATTCCTCCATTCAAGCCGGTCTTTATGAGCTTTTTTCATGAACAGCAGGCCTATAACACTCAGCAATCAGATCCTTAGGCAGTTCGACCCAAATTTGGCACAACAGTTGCTCTAAATCTTTAAAAATGATTTCAAGCTGTGGATATGAAGAATTCATGGGTAGATCGAAAGAATGCATAAAAAGAAGACGGGAAATCGCTGTCATGGAATTTGGTAAAAATATTGTTATCACCGGTATCATCATGCCGAGTAACTGGGACGATACCGGTCGGATTACCGAAATCGCTCTCTACACGAATAAGGAAGAAGTTTATGCGGTGAAGCTTAACAGCTTAACCGGGGAATTATTGAACCTCTTGTATAGGTGTGTCGAGATCAGGGGCAAAATCAGAGAACATCCGGAAGGGAATAAGACCATTGTTGCTCAGGACTATAGACTGCAGAGAAAGTTTTTCAAAGGCAAATAGACGCATTGCGGAAAAGCCGGCTAATCTTTGAACGCTTCTTTTCGAATCCCGTACTTGACCATCAGCTTGTTCAACTGCCGAGTACTGACACCGGCATCATCGGCCGTGCGGCTGACCTTGCCTTTATTGCGGGTAAATAATTCTTTGAGGTATTGCCGCTCAAAATCATCGATGGCCTGCCGCCTGGCTTCGGATAGCGGTAAATGGGCATCGACAGGCAATACAGCCTTGATATCCTCGCCCGTAGTTTCGAAAAGCTCGACCGGGAAACTTTCAGGTGTCAACTTCGTACCGGTTTCCAGGATATAGGCTCTTTCCATCAGATTCTCCAGCTCCCGGATGTTTCCGGGCCAACTATATTTTTTAAATGCTCGGATAACCTGAGGATGAATGGAATGGATGCTTTGGCCATGCTTCTGGTTTAAATTGGATAAAAAGATTTCACATAAAAAATCAATTTCCTCCACCCGTTCCCTGAGCGGCGGTATTTCTATTGGAAATACGTTCAGGCGATAGAAGAGATCTTTTCTGAACTCTCCTTTTTCACTCATCCCGGTAAGATTCGCGTTGGTCGCTGAGATGATCCTGGCATCGGTTGTGAGGACCTCCTCGCCGCCCACACGGCTGAATGTGCCGTCCTGCAATACCTGCAGCAACTTGACCTGGGCCGCGGGACTGACGGTTCCGATCTCGTCTAAAAAAATGGTGCCGCTGCGGGCAAGTTCGAACTTGCCCGGCTTTTTACGCACAGCTCCTGTAAATGCGCCTTTTTCATGACCGAACAGCTCGCTTTCCAGCAAAGTATCCGGAATTGCGCCACAGTGAACACCGATAAAGGCTTCCTCACTGCGATTGCTGTGCTGATGGATGATTCTGGCCATCAGACCTTTGCCGGTTCCCGTTTCACCGGTAAGCAGGGCCGTGGCTTTAGTCGGGGCAACCGCCCGGATCTTTTTAAAATCATCCTGCATTTTAGGATTGCGGGTACGGACGATGTCGATCCAGTCAGTTTTCCAAAATTGGTCTCTTAAATAATCCAACTCCAGATTTTTAGTGGAAGACTTGTTAGCGGCTTCCACTGCGAGCCTTACTTCTGCGGGATCGATGGGATAGGTCAGGTAATCTTTGGCACCCGCCTTGACGGCTTTCACCGTATCGTGGATGAAGGCCTTGGATGATAATACGAGGATTTCGGCCAGGGGATTCATTTTTTTGAACAGCTTGATCGCATCGGCAATCGTATCGGTTTCGGTAGTATCCTTCAGCATTTTCAAGTCAGAAATAATTACATCAAACGAGCTTTGGCGATTCAGGTCCAGTGCATTGGTCACGCTATCCGCACTTCGTATTTGATAATCTGAAGGCAGCGATTCGCTGATCAACCGGGCTTCATCTTCTTTCGGAGTAATAATTAAAACTGATCTCATTTTGTACTTTTATTAGTCGAAGCTTTTTGGTTTCATCTAAATGGCAATATCCAGCGACGAGATTCGAGAAACAGAAGATAGCTGCGCCTGTCTTTAAAACAATCGTCATCTGTCTGTCAATAGATTACCCCTCCTGGTCAGCCCAAGCAGAACCGGGAGTTCCGATTGAAAATCAAAACAGGAACTTTTTCTTCCTATAATATATTCATATAATTTCAGCGTATTAGAAAACATTTACGAATCTGTGCCTGAAGGGACTATGCATTCCACAAGGTTTTTAGCCTATATTTATTGCAAGTAAATTTTTTTGAATTTAGTATTATATATGATTTTAATAGGTTATTAAATATGGCATGCCTGTTGCTATTTCAGAATTCGATAAAGGTTAAACATCCGCCCCTGATCGTAGAATCTAAATATGGTGAAATAAGAAGGAGGAACGATTAATAGAAAATTCGAATCCGCGTTATGTAGGGCGCTCGCGGTTTTTCTGGTTCTGATCATTGGCTCATTTTCCGCTCCGGCTTTCGAAGTCGTTAAGATTGTCGGTGAAATTAAAAATTCCAATCAGATTATCGCCGAAGGTGAAATATACGAGGTTGACGGAACGCCGTAGGTAGATGAGCTGGCAAAAATCTACATCGGCAAAGAAGTAAAAGTCACCGCTAAACTGAGAATAGAGGGTGACAAGTGAAATATGGAAGTAACGAAATTCGAAATGGTCAGGGAGGTGTTATGAGACCCGGACGATCCAAATCATTTTATCTGATTGTCATGTTGATGACGTTTTTAACAGCCCACGTTGGTCAGGCCGATGATCGGGCCAAGGACCGGGCAACTCTGAGCGGCATAAAAACGATCGTTGTAAACGTTCACACCTTCGAGCGCGAGTGGGCGACCGAACTGACGAGGGCCGGCCTGACGGAGTCTGTGTTGCAGGCGACTATCGCGCGTCAGCTGGAAAATGCGGGTTTATCGGTTGTTCGGGAGGAGGCATCCAAGCGGTCGGAGACCGAAGGCATCCTCAATGTAAGAGTGAAATTTGTAAATCCCGAGCCTCCCAAAAAGACATTTACAACAGCCAAAGAGGAAGAAATACAAAGATTCGATCCCAAAAAACGGTATGTTTACGCGATACGCCTCAACTTTCGCCAGCCGGCTTCGCTGCGGCGAAATCCGGAGGTCACAATCTCCGCCATCACCTGGCAGACCGAATCGGTGGGGTTGAGACGCTTGGCGCTGATCCGGGAAGATTTGGAAAATGTGGTGAATGATTTCATTGAGGCCTTCGGGTCTGAAAATCCGCGTAGTTAAATGAGCATCTCAGCCATTTAAATTTGAAAAGAAAGTGGAATTTGCGCTCCTTAAGGCCGCAAGACAAGAAATCAGTTCTTCAATATATTTTAGCTGCTAATAGAGATAGAAGGGAGCTACCAAGCATGAAAAAGATAATAATGGTTGCCGTAGATTTTTCTGATTACTCCACAAAAACTGCGAATTATGCAGGCCGGTTGGCGGAAGATCTGGGGGCCGAGCTGCTTTTTGTAAACGTCATCAACCAGCGCGATATCGATATGGTCAATCAAGTCACGAATTACACTGATAAAATTACGGTGAAAGGCTATATCAAAGGTCTCATAGAAGATCGTAACACTAAAATGCAAGGCCTGCTGAATGAGACAAACTGCGACCGCATATCCAATCGATTTTTGATAAAGAAGGGGGTGCCGTTTGTAAAACTGATTGAAACGGCCATGGAGGAAAAGGTTGATATTGTTGTGATGGGCACAAAAGGGCGTGGGAATATCGCCAGTATGCTGCTGGGATCCCAGGCTGAAAAAATGTTTCGTCATTGCCCGATGCCCCTTTTCAGCATTCGCGAGGTAGATACTGCACCGAATCGGCTTTAGAGCCTGAGATTCGAGCGAGCGACCCGGCTGGTCCGACTTCGAACGCAGGTGCGCCGTCGCAAATAATCGCATCTAACCCGATTTCGGCCAGCCGCTCTGGATCCACGCACCGCTTGACCTGGATGGTCGTCTCAACGGGCCTGAGGGTCCACCACAAGTTTTCTGCCAACTCATCCAATCCTATCAAGCTTTCCGGCAGGCCGGCGAATTCGTTGGAGTGCGTGTTTGTCTCTGGCCGAGCAACGCGCTCAATTGTCGCAGGTCTTCTAGCGGAATCGTTCACTTTAGGTATCTGAATCCTGAAATTTGATCCCTGACATTTGCCGGTTTATCTAGTCAACTGACAATTTGTCTTCCGGTAACAAATCAACCATACTGCTTGCAGGGGCTAAACTGTGGAACGATAACAAATTTTGGTCGGATGGCGGGAAAGGATTGCCCTGCCGGATCTGGGCGTCCGGGCGGTCAAGGCGAGAATTGATAACGGGGCCCGCACATCGGCGCTGCACACCTTTGCTCTGAAGACGTTCGAGTGTGGCGGTGTTCTCAAAGTGGAATTTGGTGTACACCCACTGCAAAAACGAAAGGATGTCGCGATCACCTGCGTGGCGGATGTTGTCGACCGGCGCCGCGTGACCAGCTCCGACGGCCAAAGTGAAAGGCGTTATATCATCCAAACTAATGTCGCACTGGGGAATTTTAAATGGCCGATTGAACTGTCACTGACCAACCGCAAATCAATGCGTTTTCGCATGCTGTTGGGGCTGGCGGCAATGAGCGAACGTGTGCTGGTAAATCCCGCCAAATCCTATTTAGCCGGCCGCCGGCCGTCGAAATTATATCCTAAACTCAAGAAGAAGTCATGAGGTCTGAAATATGAAAATCGGTATACTCTAACGCAAGGAAAGTTTATATTCGACATCCCGCCTAAAAGATGACGGAATCGAACGTGAGCATGAAGTTCAAATCATCAACCCGCTGCGCTGTTATATGAACATTACCTCCCACCACCCCGCCATTCACTACAAAGGTGAGCAGTTGCTCGGATTCGATGCCATTATACTAAGGATCGGCGCGTCGATCACATTTTATGGCACGGCCGTCGTCCGGCAGTTTGAAATGATGGACGTGTACTGCGTGAACGAATCCGTGGCCATCAGCCGCTCGCGGGATAAATTGCGCAGCATGCAACTGCTGGCCCGCCGTGGCATCGGTTTGCCGGTAACCGGGTTCGCGCATTCCACCAAAATCACCGACGACCTGATCAACCTGGTCGGCGGCTCCCCGCTGGTTGTCAAAATCCAGGTTTCGTTCTGTTGAGTCGACTTATTAAGGCAATTGCGGATTGCGGATTGTAGATTTCGGATTTTATGTATCCTGTCCATTGAATAAAAGTGATTGAGCGACGTGTCGGGTCGTAGCCGAAGGCGAAGCCTGAAGCGATACAACAAATCCGCAATCTAAAATCCAAAATCTAAAATCATGACCAGTAAAAGGTTATGTCCAATATATTAACCATCGCCGGGCAAGAGATTGAGGCCGGGCAAAGGCGTTCGATCAACATTCCGGTGGCGCGCCTTTACACCCACACCGAAATGTCCATGCCGGTACATGTCCTGCGGGGCAAAAAGGATGGTCCGCGGATGTTTGTAAGTGCGGCGATTCACGGCGATGAAATCATCGGGGTCGAGATAATCCGCCGGTTACTTAAGCTGAAGATCCTGCAGCGGCTCAGAGGGACGCTGATTGCCGTTCCGGTCGTCAATGTTTACGGATTTATCAATCACACTCGCTATCTGCCGGACCGGCGTGACCTGAACCGTTTTTTCCCAGGATCCCAAAAGGGTTCCCTGACCTCGCGTCTGGCCGAGATTTTCATGGCCGAAATCGTCGCCAACTGTACCCTCGGCATTGATCTGCACGCCGGATACCACCATCGCATCAACCTGCCGCATATTCGGGCGTGTCTGGGCAATGCAGAGACTGAAAAACTGGCCTTCGCGTTTGGAGCACCCGTGATTCTGAATGCTGATCTGCGAGACGGATCGCTGCGTCAGGCTGCGGAAGAAAAAGGCATGCCCATGCTGCTCTACGAATCCGGCGAGGCTTTGCGCTTTGACGAATTTGCCGTGCGCGCCGGTGTAAAAGGTGTGCTGGCCGTCATGCGTGCCATCGGGATGTTGAGCGCCAGGGGATAAAAAAGTCTCGCATTCAGCCGATGGTGGCCAAATCCACCAGCTGGGTTCGGGCGCCGAAAAGCGGTATATTGCGCACCCAGATTCCTCTGGGCCGCAAAATTACCGTCAACCAGAAAATCGGCGTGATCGCCGATCCGTTTGATGAAGATGAAAGTGCCGTATTGTCGACGGTTGCGGGGATTGTTATCGGACGCACCAATTTACCCCTGGTTCACAAGGGCGACGCCCTCTTTCATATCGCCGGCTTCGACGACACGGCTGCTGTCAGTGAAACCCTCGATGATTTCAAGGAGGAAATCGGCGATCCGATGCCCCCGGCGGGCATTGGCTGATAAGAGTTCAATCCAGTGTAGAGAATCTAGACTTTGATTTCACCTTAGGGGGTTGAAGTTTACCATAGACTACCAAAGGAATAATGGAATGATGGAATTATGGAATATTGGGAATCGAAAGCGATGGCGGTCTGATTTTATAAACTGATCTTTGCCATCTTTGTAGGAATAGATCGCATTTCACTAAACCCAAAATTCCAGCATTCCAGAATTCCATCATTCCGCTTTCGCCTGCAACAGGATTCACAGCATAGCCGAGCTTCTCCCACTCGATCCAGAAGACCAGGTTTTCTACAATAAAATACTATCTGTCTGATTGAACATTGGATTTGACATCTGATGGTTGGGAATTATCATTGTTGCTGTTGCGCGATTGAACTCTATTGAATAAGTGGAGCTGGAGGATGTCTAGAAATATTGGATTCGTATCGACCCGCTTTGCAGGGACCGACGGCGTCACGTTGGAAGCCAGCAAGTGGGCTCAAGTTTTAAAGCAGATGGGGCACAATCACTACTGGTTTGCCGGTTTGTTGGACCGCAATCCCGACAGGAGCTTTCTGGTTCCGGAGGCCTTTTTCCAGCATGAGAAAAACAAATGGATCGATCAGCAAATTTTCGGAAAAAAGCAGCGCGATCCTGCGGTAACCGAAGCCATATATGAACTCAAAACATTTTTAAAGCAAAAGCTCAAACAGTTTATCCAGCAATTTAACATCGATTTGCTGGTGGCTGAAAACATTCTGACGATCCCCATGCACATCCCCCTGGGTATTGCGCTTACCGAAATTATCGCTGAAAGCCAGATTCCCACCATCGCCCATCATCACGATTTTTACTGGGAACGCACCCGCTTCATGGTCAATGCCGTCGGGGATTATCTGCGCATGGCATTTCCACCGAACCTGCCGAATATCGAGCACGTGGTCATCAACTCCCCCGCCCAGGAAGAGCTAGCCTTGCGCACGGGCATATCATCCACCATAATTCCCAACGTCCTGGAATTCGAAAATCCACCTGCCAGGGATAAAAAAGCCACCAAAGATTTCCGCAAATCCATCAACTTGAAGTCCGGCGACAAAATGATATTGCAGCCGACCCGGATTGTTCAACGCAAAGGCATTGAACATGCCATTAACCTGGTCGAACAGCTATCCGATCCCAAATACAAACTCGTCATCTCCCATGCCGCGGGCGATGAGGGGTACGAATATGGTGAGTGGCTCCAAGAACACGCCAAAAATCGGGGGGTGGACCTGCGCCTGGTCGACATCCACATGTCGGACCCCATGAACCCGGATGTCAACAATGTGGACAAATATTCATTGTGGGACGTTTATCCGCATGCCGATTTCATCACCTATCCCAGCCTGTATGAAGGGTTCGGCAATGCCTTCCTGGAGGCCATTTATTTTAAAAAACCATTGTTGATCAATCGGTATACCATTTTTGTGCGGGACATCGAACCCCGGGGATTCGATCTGGTGGTCATGGACGGTTTTCTGACCAAAAAAACCGTGAACAAAGTCAAAGATCTGCTGGAGTCACCGGAGCGGCGCGAGAAAATGGTAACAACCAACTACGAAATCGCAACCCGCCATTATTCCTACGCCGTGCTGCGAAGATGGCTGAACACCCTGCTGGTAAACTTCTTTGGGGTAGATTTGTGAATGGTGGGCCGTGAAGGAATCGAACCTTCAACCTACTGATTAAGAGTCAGGTGCTCTGCCTAGTTGAGCTAACGGCCCGGTAATCGTTTAGCGGTGACAAGGGCGATAGGTACCAAGTTTGTCGTCCGATGTCAATCGGTTTTTTGGGTTCAAGGATTGAAACCTGAACTGAACGAACGCTTCGCTCTATGAGCACTGCAACAAATGAGCACTTCGTTTGATGAGCGCTGCAAACAAATGAGCACTACGTTTGAGGAGCGCTTCGCTTTATGAGCACTTCGTTTGATGAGCGCTGCAAACAAATGAGCACTACGTTTGAAGAGCGCTTCGCTTTATGAGCACTTCGTTTGATGAGCGCTGCGCTTTAGGCAAAATCGGAAAATTCCATTTTATTCCTCGAGGCCTGCAAGTCCGTTGCTCAAGTTCCGAAGGAACACTCCTCAAGCGAAGCGCTCGTCCAGCAAAGCGCTCGTCCAGCGAAGCGCTCCTCGAGCGAAGTGCTCATCCAGCGAAGCGCTCCTCCAGCGAAGCGCTCCTCCAGCGAAGCGCTCATCCAGCGAAGCGCTCATCCAGCGAAGCGCTCATCCAGCGAAGCGCTCCTCAAGCGAAGCGCTCTTTTAGGCCCTCCGGGCCAATCCCTCATCTCCGCCAGGGTGGGCGCTCGCGCTTGCGTTTGGGTTTTCTGAGCCGCTTGCCGTCCGGTTGCCGACCGGTGGAAGGTCCGCTGCGCTTGCTTTTGGGAACCGTGGCTGACTGGGGATCGTCCAGGTCGATATGGTAGCTTCCGGCCGGTTTTCGGGAGGGGCCGGCCGCGGCTGCTTCCGACTTTTTCAACAGGGGCTTGTCTTTCGGCAACGGGGGGCCTGTAAAACATTGCGCCGGTATAAAATCAGCCAGAAAGATATTTTCGCCTGCCTGGAAAAAAACGACTCCCTGATCCATCGATTTTTGCGTCTGGATGGTGAGCATGACGGCCGATCGATCGATGCGTTTGCCGATTCGTTCTGCCATCTCGCGGTCTGATGATAAAATTACCTGGGGATGCCTGCCTGGGCGAATCCCTTTTTCGTATACATGGGGGTAGGCTTTTTGGCGCACACAGGTGTACAGCAGCTTGGGCGGGTCCATGGCATAGCCGGGCCGGTGCAAATGTTCTCTTATGGTTGACCGGACGGAATTATCCGAAATCTCAAATGGATGATTCGGCACGCTGAGCATGATTTCATCCAGGTGAGCGCGGCGCACGTATCTGAAACCTTCTTCTTCTCCAACGGCCTTCAGAAATTCCTTGATCTTGACGAATCCGTCAGGATCCGGCACCAGTCCGAATTCATCCGGCCGCCGGCTCAGGACATAATCGAAAAATTTTGCCAGTTGTTTGGGTGAACGCTGAATAGCCATAAATATGATCGCTTTGCTTAAGGAGCGCTTCGCTTGAGGAACGCTTCGCTTTACGAGCACTTCGTTTGATGAGCGCTTCGCTTTAGGCAAAATCGGAATATTCCATCTTATTTCCCGAGACTTGCAAGGCCGCTCGTCAAGTTCCGCAGGATCGCTCCTCAAGCGAAGCGCTCCTTTAGGCCCTAAGGGCCGTGCATCAAGTTCCGAAGGAACACTCCTCAAGCGAAGCGCTCTTCAAGCGAAGCGCTCCTCCAGCGCAGCGCTCGTCCAACGCAGTGCTCCTCCAGCGAAGCGCTCGTCCAGCGAAGCGCTCCTCCAGCGAAGCGCTCGTCCAGCGCAGCGCTCCTCAAGCGAAGCGCTCATCCAGCGCAGCGCTCGTCCAGCGCAGCGCTCGTCCAGCGCAGCGCTCCTCCAGCGCAGCGCTCGTCCAACGCAGTGCTCCTCCAGCGAAGCGCTCCTCCAGCGAAGCGCTCTTCAAGCGAAGCGCTCTTCAAACGAAGTGCTCCTCAAGCGCAGCGCTCAACTTCGCTTGACCCGGATTATACTATCTGATACTTTGTCATCCGATTTTAAATGTCAACCAAAATCAGTGTTATAGGTTTTACGTTCAGAGTTTCCGGTCAATCAGAAAGCTCCATCCAACAACCTCTGAACGGGGAACGCTGAACCCTGAACCTTTTTTACTAAGAAAGGATCTGAATACTATGAATTTTAGCAAATCCCAATCATTGTATGAACGCGCCACGCAAATTATTCCCGGCGGCGTCAACAGCCCGGTGCGGGCCTGCAAATCCGTGGGCGCTGATCCGCTTTTTATCGACCGCGCCGACGGGTCCAAGATTTATGATGCCGACGGCAATCGCTACATTGATTACATCGGCTCCTGGGGACCCATGATTTTGGGGCACCGCCATCCGGCAGTGGTGGAAGCCGTCAACGCCGTTCTGGAGCGGGGAACCAGTTTCGGCGCACCAACCGATTTGGAGATCCAACTGGCCGAGATGGTGATCGACGCCGTCGCCTCAGTGGATGTCGTGCGCATGGTAAACTCGGGCACCGAGGCCGCGATGAGCGCCATACGCCTGGCCCGCGGCGTTACCGGGCGGGATCTGGTAATTAAATTTGACGGCTGCTATCACGGACATGCCGACACGCTGCTGGTGGCTGCCGGTTCCGGGGTGGCCACCCTGGGTATTCCGGACAGTCCCGGCGTACCGCAAGATGTCGCCAAACATACCCTGTCGCTGCCCTTTAACGATATTGCAGCCGTCGAACAGGTAATGAATGAACAGGGCGATCGGGTCGCCTGTGTCATTATTGAACCGGTGGCCGGCAACATGGGGCTGGTGCCGCCGGCGGACGGATACCTGGAAGCATTGCGGAAATTGACTGAACAGCACGGGGTGATCCTGATATTCGATGAAGTCATGACCGGTTTCAGGGTGGCTTACGGCGGGGCCCAGACGCTATACGAAATCACGCCGGATCTAACCTGCTTCGGCAAGGTCATCGGCGGAGGGCTGCCGGTGGGCGCCTATGGCGGCAAAAAAGAGATCATGTCGCAAATTGCGCCCCAGGGCTCGGTCTACCAGGCCGGTACGCTTTCCGGCAACCCGATCGCCATGACCGCGGGAATCGCCACCCTTGAACAGCTAAAAAAAGAAGGGGTTTATGAATCCCTGGCCGCAAAATCAGAGCGCCTGGCAGCCGGATTGGCCGAGGTCTCCCAAAAAGCGGGCATCGCGACCCGGGTCGGCCAGGTCGGATCCATGCTGGGGATGTTTTTCAACAACCGGGATGTGACGAATTTTGAAGAGGCCAAAACCTGTGACCTCGAGCGGTTCAGCGTATTTTATCAGGGGATGCGGCAAGCGGGAATCTATATTGCACCTTCTCAATTCGAAGTTCTTTTCCTTTCAGCCGCCCATACGGATGAGGACATCGATGCCACTATCAGTGCCGCGCAACAGGTACTCGCGAACCTGAAAGCTTAAAGGGTAGGTGGTAATTCCGGCATTGAACCATTACTTCTAGTAATGGACCCCAAAAGGTTCTAGCGATGCGGTGAGAGTCAAATGAGGATTGAATAAATTCGAAGCACGAAATTCGAATTTCGTGCTTCGGATTTCGGATTTAAATTGTTGCATCAACAGTCTTGCCCCCTTCCAGGGAACTTCCTGGGGCCTCCCGCTCAGCGAGAGGAGCACTCACTCATCTGCCAAAATCAAGCCGGACCTCCCCCGGAGGCCACCGGCTTTTATTTTTTTTGCTAAAATTTAAAATAGTGATATAATTAAGCAAGTTCAAAAGGTTTGACCGCCGATGCATATCGAGGCCATTAACGGAGTTTATCAGACATCCTGTTGGAAGTTACAGAAGGTGTCAGGTGTCAGTGTTCTGGTGTCAGCACTGCCGCCGGCCAAACAAACTACCGGTCAAATCGAAAAAGAAACTCTGAAAAAACGAATATCGATATTCTGCGGTTCTGCGGGCTTCAGGTCATGTCTTTAGCGTGATTCGCTTTAAATGATGTTTCATACAAGTGTTCAGGTGTCGGGACTTAGCACCTTATTTGCCTGACACCCGAAACCTGACACCTGACACCTGACACTTAAATCTTCAATCTTCAATCTTCATTTCCCCGGTATAGCGGGATTGGGAGGTATTGATCTTGGGTGACGGCGCCGAGCAAATAGAATTGATTGATCAGCAGCTGCGCGACGGCAATAATAATGCAGCAATTCAATCGCTGGTAAAAATGATTGTTAAATTCGCCGGAGAGCGCAATTTCAACAAGGCGGAAGAACTGCGCGATAAGCTGATTGAAGTCGACTCCATGGCCGTCAATGAAATCGTAAAAACCGGCGAGGTGATTGAAGCCGAGAAAAAAAACGCCATCGATAAAGATCATCTGGCCATCTGGGCCGATTTTTATGAGAACCTGACGCCGGAAGAGACCAATGCCCTGTTTCATAGCATGAACCAGCAGAAACACCCGGCCAATTTCAGCATTTATAAACAGGGCGAGATGCGCTCCTGCCTCTATTTTGTCGATGAAGGCAGCTTGAAAATATTTTATCGCCAGCACGAAAAGACCCTTTTGCTCAAAACGCTGGGCCCCGGGGATCTATTTGGTGAGGATACTTTCTTTTTCTCAGACGCATTTTGTACCACATCGGTTATAACGGATTCACCGGTAAAGTTATACGCCTTAATGAAGGATGATCTGGATCAGGTGAATTCAAAAGCACCGGCCCTGGAATCCAAGCTCAACGGCTATTGTGCCTCCCTGGATTCCGTGGCGGACCTGATAAAGTCCAAACACCTGGAGCGTCGCATTGCGAGGCGACTGACTGTATCGGGCAAGGTCCTGGTGCAGATGTTGACCGAGTCCGATCAGCCGGCTGCCAAGCCCTTTAACGCCCAGCTGTTGGATATATCAGCCAAGGGCGTGGCCTTTCTGATGAAAACAACAGAAAAGGAATCGGCCCGGCTGCTGGGGCGCAGCCTGAACATGACGATAACATTTGAAGAACAGGCCGCGAATATGGAAATGACGCACACCGGTTCAGTTGTCGGCGTAAACGCCGAACCGTTTAACGAATACGCGGTTCATGTCGAATTCAATGAATATCTTGCCTCCAGCGTCATCGACGATCTGGAAAACCTCATCAAAACCGCTGAAGAATAGCAGTGGCCGAAGACACCAACCATATCTCAATTGACTTACCGGGCGCCGGTCCGACGGATGAGCAGGCGCGGCTGGCCACGGCCGTTGAAAATGCGGCGGAAGCGATCATCATCACCGATTTCGACGGTATTATCCAGTACGTTAATCCGGCTTTTGAATCGATTGCGGGCTATCCGCGCAGCGAAATCATCGACCGGCACATCTCGCTGCTCGACAGCGGAAAGCAGGGTCCGGCCTTTTTCCAAGACATGTGGCAGACCCTCAGGCAGGGGCGGGTCTGGAAGGGACATTTCGTCAATAAGAAAAAAGACGGCAGCCATTACGAAACTGAAGCCACCATTTCCCCCGTTAAAGGCCAGGACGGCACGATTACCAATTTTGTCAGTGTGCAGCGGGATGTGACCCATGAAGTCGAGCTGCAGAAACAGCTGCGTCAGGCCCAGAAAATGGAGGCCATCGGGACCCTGGCCGGAGGGATCGCGCACGATTTTAACAATCTGCTCATGGGTATCCAGGGCAATGTTTCCCTGTCCATCTCGGAGCCGGATATCACGGCGCCGCTCCTGGAAAACCTGCAAAAAATCGAGCAGTATGTGCAGGACGGCGTAAAACTCACCAAACAGCTGCTGGGATTTGCGCGCGGCGGCAAGTATGAAGTGCGCCTGACCGATCTCAACCAGCTGTTGGAAGAACAGAGCCTGCTATTCAGCCGCGCCAACAAGCATATCAGCTTTGAGATGAACTACGCTGCGAGCCTGTGGAGCGTTGAGGCCGATAAGGGCCAGCTGGAGCAGGTTATTTTAAACCTGTACATGAATGCCCTGCAGGCCATGCCCCGGGAGGGCACCCTGACGGTGCGAACTGAAAATGTCACCATTGATAAGGACCGCTTCCAACCATACCGGGTGAAGGCCGGACGCTATGTTAAATTCACCATCACCGACACCGGCGTCGGGATGGATGAAAAAACCCAGCATCGGATTTTTGATCCCTTTTTTACGACCCGCGAAAAAGGGCGGGGCACCGGGCTGGGATTGGCCTCGGTTTACGGCATCGTGAAGAATCATGACGGCTATATCGATGTTTCCAGCAGCGAGGGCCAGGGTACCTGCTTTGAAGTTTACTTTCCGGCCACAGATAAAGTGGTGGCGCCGCAAGACAAATTCGCTGAAAGTGAAGTCCGGGCCGTTGAAACCGTCCTTTTGGTCGATGATGAAGAAATGATCATCGATGTCGGCACGCGCATGTTGACGCGGCTGGGATACGAGGTTCTGACGGCAGCCAACGGAGTTGAAGCAGTTGAAACCTACCGGGCCAATCAGGATCGGATCGATTTTGTCCTCCTGGACATGGTGATGCCGAAAGTCGGCGGCGGGGAGGTATTCGACAGGATCAGGGCCATCAACCCGGCAGCCAAGGTAATCCTGTGCAGCGGGTACAGCATTGACGGCCAGGCCACCGATATTTTGAAGCGGGGCTGCAACGCGTTTATCCAAAAACCCTTCAATTTGAATTCCCTGTCAAAACAAATCCGGGCCGTACTGGATGAATAGGTACAGAAAGGTTTCAGGTGTCGGGTATAAGATGACAGAAGTCAGATGACAGAAGTCAGAGGTCAGAAGACAGAGGACAGAGGTCGGAAGACAGAGGACAGAAGACAGAGGGCAGATGACAGAGGTCAGAGGACAGAGGTCAGAAGACCCGGCTTCGCTCTCCGAGCTACGACGCGGCACGCAGAGGACAGAAGACAGAGGACAGAGGTCGGAAGACCCGGCTTCGCTCTCCGAGCTACGACGCGGCACGCAGAGGACAGAAGACAGATATCAGAGGACAGAAGACAGAAATCAGCGGACAGAAGATCCGGCTTCGCTCTCCGAGCTATGACGCGGCACGCAGAGGACAGAAAACAGAGGACCAGTCATCGCTCTTCGAGCTACGCCGTGGCAAGCAAAGGACGGAGGTCTGAAGTCTGAAGACAGATGACAATAATATTGAAGTCGGAAGTTGGACCCGTCTTCGCTCTTCGAGCTACGCCGCGGCAATATGCGGCCTTCGACGAGCTCACGCGAGACAAACTCGGAAAAAGGAATCGCTGCGATCAATAAGTTGAAATATTTGGGGGCTATAAATAGATGGAATTGACACTGGATCGTGCAAATCGGCTGCCTCTCTTTACAGACCTGACGGTTAATCGCGCTTACCTTCAGATTTAATTCAAATGGGGTCCTATCCTGACACCCGAAACCTGACACCCGAAACCTGAAGCCTTTATACTCCCGAAACGCTAGCCTGTTTCCCGAGAGCACTTTACTTCCACTTCAGATCAGAACCCGATGGACGAATATGATGTTGAACATGAACAGAAATCGAATTGACGATGGTGTGCGCACGATTCACTTGACGGCCGTCTGCGGAACCGGCATGGGGGCCCTGGCGTGCATGCTGAAAGACCTCGGTTTTGAAGTTACGGGGTCTGATCAAAAAGTGTATCCACCCATGAGCACTTTTTTGGAGCAAAAAGGCATCCGGATCATGAACGGATATCAGCCCGCCAATGTGGACTACGGCCCGGACCTGGTTGTGGTGGGCAACGTTATTTCCCGGGACAATCCGGAAGTCATGCAAGTGCACCGTTTGGGGTTGCCGTTTTGCTCCATGCCCCAGGCCTTGAACCATTTTGTGGCCCGGGACAAGCAGACTCTACTGGTGAGCGGAACCCACGGCAAGACGACCACTTCGTCCATCCTGGCCTGGGTGCTGCACGAAGCCGGCCTTGATCCGTCTTTTATGATCGGTGGTCTTCTGAAAAATTTTGACAGCAACTACCGGCTCGGCGATGGTCCTTATTTCGTGGTCGAGGGCGATGAATACGATACGGCCTATTTCGATAAAGTGCCCAAGTTCTATCATTATTCGCCGCAGGTCGCCGTTACCACCAGTATAGAATTTGACCACGCGGATATCTTCAATGATCTGGACCATGTCAAAGAAGCGTTTGCAAGGTTTTTGTCCGGTCTGTCCGCTTCCAGCCGGCTGCTGGCCTTCGACGATGATAGAAATATCGACGAGCTGGTTGGTGGCTGTCAATGCATGGTCCAGCGCTACGGCCAACGGGACGATTCCCCCTGGCGGCTGGGCGACATATCCTTGGACCCGCCCTGGACTAAATTTGAAGTCCTGAAAAATGCCCGGCCACTGGCCCGGTTCCGGACCCGGCTTTTTGGGGAGCACAATTTGCTCAACGCACTGGCGGTGATTGCTGTTGCCGATCAGTTGGACATCCCGCCTGCAACCATCGGAGCGGCGCTGGAGTCTTTTGAAGGTATCAAACGCCGTCAGGAAATCAGGGGGCAGAAAAATCAGATCACGGTAATGGATGATTTCGCCCACCATCCCACGGCCGTGCACGAAACCGTCCGGGCGGTCAAGGCGACGGTCGGCACCGGGCGGCTGATCGCCGTGTTCGAACCCCGAACCGCCACCAGCATGCGCAGCATCTTTCAAAACGAGTATGTCCGGTCGTTCGATATGGCTGATCTCATCTGTATCCGCCGGCCACCCCAGGTCAGAAAAATTCCGGCCGGCCAGGAATTGTCCCCCGAACGGCTTGTCAGGGACTTAAACCAACGCGGCAAGGAAGCGTATTTTTTCACGGACACGGACGCCATCATCGACTTTCTAATCCGCGCTGCCCGTCCCTCCGACCTCATTCTGATCATGTCCAATGGCGGATTTGACAACATACATCAGCGCTTGTTGGACAGTTTGTGAATTGAAATTTGAAAGTATCGTAAAAAGTCGAATAACGATCTGTTCACAAGAGTGTTTAGTATTTGGTGTTTAGTGTTTAGTGGTATAATATCGTGATATAACGAATGAGGTGTCAAACCAAACACGAAACACCAAACACCAAACACATGATGAATTCGACTTTTTACGAATTCATCAAATTTGAGATTTGGGATTTTAATTTTTTAAACAGCCTCATTACCTACAGGGTCATTCTGGAGTTAGATTCTATAACCGGCTGATATCATATTATAAATTTAACACATTCACTCATAATTGTATCAGTATTTCAGCGGAAAAATCAACTGCAAGATTTCTAACCCATTGAT